>Ga0209555_10000292_pt1 | contig 42893 bp, 36 predicted proteins | sample SaaInl85LU_5_DNA_FD_184643 | JGI IMG/M metagenome (GOLD analysis project Ga0209555, IMG submission 184643) | Marine microbial communities from expanding oxygen minimum zones in the Saanich Inlet - ESP_85LU_5_DNA (SPAdes) (version 2) | ecosystem: Environmental > Aquatic > Marine > Intertidal...
GAAAATAGAGACGCCATTGTAGTTGATTTCTCAAACTTTGGAACAATCAACGTTTCACCCCCATTCAACAAAGGAAGAACCGCAACTCATGAATTGGGTCATTGGCTTGACCTCTATCACATTTGGGGTCCTGGTAACTGCGGAAGCGATGAAGTTGAGGACACTCCAAGTCAAGAAATTGAAAACTATGGTTGTCCAAGTCATCCTAGTCCTAGTTGTGATAATAATGGTGATATGTTTCAAAATTATATGGACTACACCAATGATGCTTGCATGAATCTTTTTACAAACGGTCAAAAAGAAAGAATGCATGCCACCCTAAATACCGAAAGACAAGGAATCGGCAATACAGATTTTTGCGCATTACCTTTCGAAGATATTGGGATAAACGATAATATCTTACCTGCTAACAACCAAAGTTATTGTGGTCTTAATCTTGAACTCAAAACATCTCTGTTCAATTACTCTGAAAACGCTATTAATTCGGCAAGTATTTACTATCAAATTGACAATAACCCTGCCGTTGAATTTGAGTGGAATGGAAATTTAAGCCCCTATTCATCACAGGAAATTAATCTAGGAAATCAAAATTTTAGTACTGGAGAACATACATTAAAAATTTACAGCTCTTCACCCAATGGTTTTAGAGATATAAATCCAAATAATGATACTACTAGCGTTACTTTCACCATAAATGAAGGAATAAGTATCGATTTTGTTATTCAAACAGATAACTATGCCGAAGAAAATTATTGGGCAATTTTAAACAGTCAAAACGATACAGTAGTTTCTGAGAATGAACTTATCAGTAATGGAATGAATTCCTTCAGTTATTGCCAAGATATTGACAGTTGCTACACACTAGTAATTTACGATAACTATGACGATGGTATCTGTTGTGATTTTGGCAACGGATATGTTTCAGTTAACGGTCAAAATTTCAATGGTAATTTTGGTTCTGAATTGCAAATCGACTTATGCAATACAATTGGAATAAATGAATTAAAGGTTGATAACAGTTTTAGAGCTTACCCCAATCCTTCTAGTGACAAAGTAAATATTGAAGCAACTAAACCAATTGAAGAAGTAAGATTAGTTGATATTTATGGTAAAAATGTGTTTCAAAAAAATTGCTCTAGCAACAAAGAACTCGTAAGTTTGCAACACCTTAACTCAGGAGCTTACTTCTTACAGATAATTACTAACGAACAAATACAGTTTATTAAGATCATAAAACAATGAAAAAAGTCTTTATTCTACTAACGTTTTGCTTAATGTCAATTATTACTATTGCTCAAATAAGTATTAGCAAAACACCTGTTAGCTCAATTCATACACTTTCAAGAGATGTTCCAACATTACAAATTGAAGCTCCAAACATGTATGAAATTGAAAAAGAAGATGAAGAATCATCTTTAAAAGGAAAACCTTACCGATATGCTACATTACTAGATTGTGATATTGATCCAACTACTAATGGATTGTGGGAAGAGTTAGAGAATGGTGGAAGAGTATGGCGATTAAATATTGAATCTGAAAATGCAAAAGCCTTATCGCTTTATTTTGATGCATTCTGGATTCCATCAAACGGAGAACTATACATTTACAATGAAGATAAAACTAAAATATTAGGTGCTTACACCAATAGAAATAATCACGAAAGTGGTGTATTTACCCATGAGATTTTAGAAGGTGAAAAATTATGCATCGAATATGTTCAGAATGGTTCAGGCGAACCTATTTTACATATAAATAAGTTGTCTTATGCCTACCGTTCTGTCGCAATTGCTAGAGATTTTGGAGATTTTGGAGATTCAGATGATTGTCAAAATAATGTAAACTGCTCTCCTGAGGGCGATGACTGGCAAGAGCTAAAAACAGCCGTATGTAGAATTAGTTTACGAATTGGCGCTAACGCTTACTGGTGTAGTGGTTCATTAGTAAACAATACTTCAGAAGACTGTACCCCCTATGTTTTAACTGCTGAGCACTGTGCTTATGACGATGATAACAATGCATATGCAACTACTAATGACTTGAATCAATGGGTATTTTATTTTAACTATGAAGCTGATGAATGCGAAAATCCTACTTCAAGCCCTTCTTCAAATACTATGACCGGATGTTCGTATGTTTCAAGAAGCAGCAATAATGGAAATTGGAACAGTACTTCAGACTTTTATCTTGTTGAATTAAACAATAGTTTACCGTTTAATTACGGCTTATATGTTGCCGGTTGGAACAGAGGTAATACTGCCTCAGCAGAAGGAGTAGGTATTCATCACCCAGCAGGAGACATTAAAAAAATATCTACTTACACACAATCAACAAGCTCTGCCAACAATGGGTTAGATTGGAGAGTAAGATGGGTAGAAACTACAAATGGACACGGAGTTACTGAAGGAGGTTCTTCTGGAAGTCCTTTGTTAAATATGGATCAGCAAATTGTTGGCACTTTATCAACTGGCTCTTCCTATTGCTCATTTCTTAATGGCTACGATTATTACGGTAAATTTTCTGAAAGTTGGGATCAAAATGGCAGTTCAAATGACCGTCAGCTAAAACCGTGGCTAGACCCAACAAATTCTGGTGTAATTACTATGGACAAGAAGCTTTGTGGCACACCATTAGTAGCAAACTTCAATGCTGCATACACACATGTATTGACAGGCGCACCAACCCAATTCTTTTACACTGGCTCAGGATCGCCTACTAGTTACAGCTGGACATTTTATGGTGCAGGTGTAAACCCTGCAAATTCTACAGACCCTTCCCCTGAAGTTATATATACAAATGATGGTAATTATACTGTCAGACTAGATGTTACTGATGCCGACGGGAACATGAGCTATGAAATTAAATCTACATATATATTGGCTGATGAATTTGGAGGAACAATTGGAATTACAGAAAACCAATTGTCTGTTAATTTATTCCCAAATCCATCTACTGGAATTGTTTACCTAAGTCAAAATGTGGCAAAAAATGCTGAAGTAAGGGTTTTAACTGTATTAGGTAAAGAGGTTTACTCAAACACATTAACCGAAACATTGAAAATTGACCTTTCTGAATTTAAAAATGGTGTGTATTTCATTGAAGTGAAAAATGAAAATTCATCGACTACTGAACGATTGATATTAAATAAATAAATGACTAGTCCTTTATTTAACGTACTTAATAGCGATACAACTCCTAAAGATTTAAAGAGTATAGCTCAAAAGGTAGCCGATAACCAAAGAGTTACTGAACAAGAAGCTATTCGTCTATTTGATGCAGATTTACCCTTTCTTGGAGTACTGGCTAATTATGTTAGAGAGTCTAAACATAAAGACTTCACTTATTTCAATAGAAATATTCATATTGAACCAACAAATATTTGTGTATTTGATTGTAAGTTTTGCTCTTATTCAAAACTCTTGAAACACAAAACCGAAGGTTGGGAACTCTCAGAAGAAGAAATCCTCAATAAAATGAGGGAATATAAAGACCAACCAATTACTGAAGTTCACATTGTTGGTGGTGTTCATCCTAAAATGGGATTAAACTATTTCGCTAGTCTCATTAAGAAAATTAAAGAAATTAGACCAGATATTCATGTAAAAGCATTTACTGCTGTTGAGTTAGATTACATGTGTAGAAAGGCCAAAGTGAGTTACGAAGAAGGACTAAGTATTTTAAAAGAACACGGTCAAGATTCTCTTCCTGGCGGTGGCGCAGAAATATTTGACGAAGCTATTCGTGATAAAATTTGTAAAGACAAATGTAGCTCAGCTCAATGGTTAGAAATTCATGAAACTGCTCATAAATTAGGAATGCCATCAAATGCTACAATGTTGTATGGTCATATTGAAGAGCCAAAACACCTGGTGGACCATATGAATCGATTACGAACTTTACAAGATAAAACAAATGGGTTTAACACATTTATTCCTCTAAAATTCAGAAATGGTGAGAATCAAATGTCTCATATTCCAGAGGTTAGCGTAATAAACGATTTAAAAGTTTATGCTATATCAAGAATTTTCATGGACAACTTTTCGCACATAAAAGCATACTGGCCCATGATTGGAAGAAATACTGCTCAACTTTCTCTTTCCTATGGTGTTAATGACATTGACGGAACTATTGATGATACTACAAAGATTTATTCAATGGCAGGTGCAGAAGAGCAAAGCCCTTCTCTTTCTACCCAACAGTTAGTCGAGCTTATAAAGAACGTTAAAAGACATCCTATTGAAAGAGATACTCTTTACAATGTGGTTAAAGATTACAAAGACGTTGAATTTAATTCTGAAGCAAAAAGCTACTAAACTTTATGCTTGGCATAATTTCGCCACTTTTCGATAACATTTTGCATATCAGCAGGAAGTTCTGACTCAAAAGACATCCATTTATTTGTTTTGGGGTGTGTGAACCCCAAACTTTTTGCATGTAAGGTCTGTCGAGGAATAAGTTTAAAACAATTCTCTACAAATTGCTTGTATTTAGTGAATGTTGTTCCCTTCAAAATCTTATCGCCGCCATATTCAAAATCGTTAAATAAGGGGTGTTTGATGTACTGAAAGTGCACTCTTATTTGATGTGTACGTCCAGTTTCCAACTTACATTCAACCAATGACACATAGCCAAACTTCTCCAAAACTTTGTAATGTGTTTTAGCTACTTTACCAAAATCGCCTTCTGGAAAGACTGTCATTACCTTTCTATTTTTAAGACTTCTACCAATATTTCCTTCTATACACCCTTCCTCTTCTTCAAAGTCGCCCCAAACTAGAGCATTGTATCTTCTATCAATAGTTCTCTCAAAAAACTGTTTGGAAAGAGAGCTCATGGCATTTTCATTCTTAGCAATTACCATTAATCCCGTAGTATTTTTATCAATTCTATGCACTAATCCAGGCCGAGTGGAATCGCCATTATTGGAGGGTAAATTATTGAAATGAAAAGAAAGTGCATTAACCAATGTCCCTTCGTAATTACCATATCCTGGATGAACAACCATTCCTGCATCCTTATTTATCACTGCTACATCATCGTCTTCATAAACAATATTTAAAGGGATATCTTGAGGTATTAGTTCAATTTCTCTTGGCGGATTGGTAAACATGACCGTCACCACATCGAAGGGTTTTACCTTATAGTTTGATTTTACAGCCTTATCATTTACCATTATGAAACCGTCTTCAGCTGCTTGTTGAATTTTATTCCTTGAAGTTCCCTCTAGTCTGTTAAGCAAGAACTTGTCAACTCTTAGTGGCTCTTGTCCCTTATCCGCTGCAATTCTATGATGCTCGTACAATTCATTTAAATCTTGCTCTTCCTCTATCATTGAATTATCAATTTTTCAATTTGTGTGCCACTAGATGAAGTGGTCATCTTCAAAAGATAAATCCCTTTAGAAAAACCAGATACGTCAACAGTATGAGAGAGGCTATGATCTGTCACCAAAATACGCTGACCACTCAATTGGAATATTTCTAAGAAAAACGATTCATCATTAATAACGTTTACTGCATTAGTTGCAGGATTTGGATATACTGAAAACGATGACAGTTCAAACTCAGTACTATTTGTCGAAGACGATAAATTTCCAAATACTGGTCTAATCATCCAAGTACCATCACAATCAGCACAATTTGATGGTTGCCATTCTCCCCCCAAATTGTAATACATTCTATCGTTATTTACTCTATTTCTGTCTAAGCCAATATTTACGATATTTTCAGAATATTGTTCCCAGCCAACAAATACTGATCCAGAAACAACAATAGGATTTTCTAAAACATATTCGTAAAAACCATTCTTTGTATCGGTATATTCTGGATAAAATATTTGACTTTCATATATTTCATTTGATGGTTCACCAGAATTACTGTTCCATAACTTAATTCTGAATGCTACACCATAACTATCTTCATAGTTTTTTTCAAAATGCAATTGCACAGCTTTTAATGTATCTAATTCAGCAATATTAAATAGCATAGCTACCTTTCCTTGCTCTGAATTAATTCCGTAAGATGCTTCGGCGGTACCGTCATCTAATGCATAAAAATTATCAAACGTTTGATAAAAAGTGAGCGTGTCATTTTCTTGGAACAAACTATTATCATCAGTAGCTATTGATTGTACAATTTTATACGAAACACTCTGAAGCTCATCTACAGTAGGAGGAAATGCACTTGTACTGACGGTGATTGGAACGGCAGAATCTTCAGAATATGAAAAGTTCACATCTAGAGCAGGGATTTCATCGTTTCTTGTCGGTCCAGTTGATGGGTAGTGAAAAATTAAATTATCGTTGTAGTCGAAAATATCATATCTATAATCGACACTTTGAGGAGTACTGTAATTATTTCTTATCCAAGAATCCATATTAGCTGACATGTAGGCAGCTCTGTTTTTATCAAAATGTGACCAAGGTATGGCATAATAAAAGTTTAACATTTGAGACGTTTCATATATAAATGCAACGTCTTCTACGTCATCGACTAAATTGATGTCATCTGTAAGTAAGACGTTATCAATGTGCCAATGGTCAAAGTTTCCTGAAAGCGTGGCCATATTGTGAAACCTAAACTGAAATTCAGAATGTAAAAAAGCTATATCGTCAATAGTGTAATTTATTTTAGTGAAATCCGAAAGAGAGACTCCTGGGGTATCCCATACGGTCTGCCAAGTCAAAGAAGTATCTAAAAACTGTACTGATAATACATCGTTATTTTCTGGTTCATTGCCATAACCTGTTGATTGAACTAAAAATGAAAAATATACAGTTGTAAAAGAAGAAAGATCTATTGGGTTAGATGTTAGATAATCTGCATCTCCATGTGCTGTTTCTGAAATAGCATTTCTTGGATTACCTAAAGAATCCAAACCATCAAAAGTAGCAACGCCAATATTTACGGGATTAATGGGGTATGTATTGTTAACGAAAACGTCTTTATCTTGCCATAATTCCGATTTTGGATAGCCTTTATAATTTGAAAAGTCATCAAAAAATGGAAGTGTAAGGTTAGATTGAACTGAAGCAGTAGACTTTTTAGAAATAACAGGCAATTGAGAATTAGACCTAAGTGGGTTTACTACTTCTTGTGAAAAAAGAAAAGTAGAAAGCAACATAAAAACTGAAAGTAATAAACTACTCTTCTTCATTTGAATTTGGTGATTTGAGATATATATCAACGTTTCTTCCTAAATTAATCATTTTATTTTCAGAGGCAGTTGGTCGCTGACGGTAAACTACTGCTAAACTACTATCCTTTACATTATCATCGTATAAAACAAGACCAAGATTAATAGAATTCATCTGCAACAAAATTTCAGCATCTTCTTTAGTAAGACCGTTCAGATTAGGTAAATTAACCATCACATCACTTAATCCGTTTCCGATAACTAAATCAACAGTAGAACCTACAGTTAAAAATGTTCCAGAATCAACTTCTTTTCCATTAACAGATTGTGTAAGCACAACATTCTTCGCCATATCCGGAACAAAAGAAAGATTTCCAACTGATAAACCGATTGATTTTAATTTAGAAATTGCTCTTCGAAGTGTTAAGTCTACTAAATTAGGCAACTGCACTTCCTTCTTTTTCTTAGATACTATAGTCAAATATATTCTTCTATTTTCTTTTACAGAAGAACCTGCTTTTGGGTTTTGGTCAATAACACTTAGTGGTGGAATTTCAATATTAAAGACTGAATCTATTACAACATAGTTTAATGAATAAGATTGTAAAACGCTATCTGCCTCATAAATATTTAAGCCTTGCAAATCAGGTAATTCAATGAGTTTGTCATGACGCGTATAAAATCGCAGAAAAATTAATACTGATACTATCAGAATTACAACAAAACCAATAGAATAAAATATGTTTTTATAAAAAATTTTAGTCAATAAAAACTTCAACCAAGTCGGGTTATTGTTTTCCATAATTAGTAGTAATAACGAGAAACAAATATAATAATTATGAAAGGTGTGCCATCTATATTTACTTTTAGTTTATTTTTGAAATTATGAAAGCTATAGCAGTAGTTATGGGCGGCTATTCCGCAGAGAAAGTGATTTCCATGAAAAGTGGTGAAGTAGTCATGACTTTTTTGGATAAATCCATATACAAAACCTTCGCAGTTGTCATAGATGAAAAGGAGTGGAAACTGGTTGAAAATGGTAACAACTACCCTATTGACAAATCTGATTTTTCTACAGAAATCAATGAGCAAAAAATCGTATTTGACGGAGTTTTCATCGCTGTACACGGCCCGCCAGGAGAAAATGGCATTCTTCAAAAGTATCTAGATGCTTTAGGGATTCCTTATACTTCTTCGGGAGTCAAAGCGTCAGAATTGAGTTTTAACAAAGGCAAATGCAATGATTTTTTAAGAAATCATAACATAGCCTGTGCCGAGTCGGTTATTTTAAAACAAAATGAAAAAATTGACGATAACGCCATAGTTGAAAAATTAGGTTTACCGTGTTTTGTAAAGCCAAATTCAAACGGAAGTAGTTTTGGAATTAGTAAGGTTGTAAGTCGTGAAGAACTTATTCCTGCAATAAAAAACGCTTTTATCTTCGATGACAATGTTCTTATTGAGTCGTTTTTATCTGGAGTCGAGGTAACTTGTGGAGCGCATAATTTTAATTCTGAAGTCGAAACTTTTCCAATTACTGAAATAGTAAGTGAAAATGATTTCTTTGATTTTGAGGCTAAGTACGAAGGGAAATCAACTGAGATTACCCCTGCTAGAATTAGCGATGACGTTTCTAAAAAAGTATCCGAAAAAACAAAAGAAGTTTACAGGCTGTTAAATCTGGATGGTATAGCGAGGGTTGATTTTATAATTAAAAATGACGAGCCATTTGTCATTGAAGCTAATTCTGTTCCTGGTCTTTCAAAAGAAAGTATTATTCCTCAACAAGCTCAGGCAATGGGCATGAGCTTAACAGAATTGTTTAATAAGGCTGTTGAACACATGTTTAAAAAACACTAATGCGTTAAACTTTCAATAGCCAATCGATAACTGTCCAATCCTAAGCCACAAATACTACCCTTACAATAAGGAGCAATTAATGATTTTCTTCTAAATTCTTCTCTAGCGTAAATATTTGAAATATGCACTTCAATCACTGGAGATTTTATGGCTGAAATAGCATCCGCAATGGCTACTGAAGTGTGAGTATATCCTCCAGCATTTAAAATTATGGCATCTAACTCAAAGCCTTTTTCGTGCAAAAAATTTATAAGTTCCCCCTCTACATTACTCTGAAAATAAATTAAATTTACATTTGGATAGTCAGTTGATAGTTTTGCGAAATAATCATCAAACGAAAGTTCACCATAAATATCCTTCTGTCTTACTCCTAATAAGTTTAAATTTGGACCATTAACAATTGCTACATTCATAGTACAAAAGTAATCAATGAGTTGGAAAAATTACATAAATGGTTTTCGTACTTACCTTTTGCTTGAACGTTCACTGTCAGAAAACTCTGTTGAAGCGTACATTAGAGACGTTAAAAAACTAGCTGATTACCAATCCATCAATAACAGCACCAAAACACCAAAAGACCTTACATCTAAAGATATTTCAACATTTATCCAATGGATTGCAAAATTTGGCATCAGTGCTAACTCACAAGCTAGATTACTATCGGGAATAAAATCTTTCTATAAATACCTAATTCTCGAAGAAGTTATAAATCATGATCCTACCCTACTAATTGAAGGTCCAAAAAAAGGACTTAAGCTTCCTGAAACTTTAAGTACTGACGAAATAAACGACCTCATTGAAGGAATAGATCTTAGTCACCCACAAGGACAAAGAAATAAAGCAATAATTGAGACTCTGTATGGCTGTGGCCTCAGAGTTTCCGAGTTAATCAACTTAAAAATGACAAATTGGTACAGAAAAGATGGCTTCATCAAAGTAGTCGGAAAAGGCGATAAAGAACGTCTGGTACCAATAGGGAAACTCACCGAAAAAGTATTAGCATTGTATGTTGATGAAGTACGTGTTCATCAAAAAATTAATAAAGGATTTGAAGACTTTGTATTCTTAAATAGACGAGGAAATAAACTTAGCAGAGTAATGGTATTTACTATTATTAAAGAATTAGCCGAAAAAACTGGTCTCAAGAAAAACATTAGCCCTCATACATTTAGACACAGCTTCGCTACTGAACTCATCCAGAGGGGTGCTGACTTGAGAGCTGTTCAAGAGATGCTAGGCCATGAATCAATAAATACAACTCAACTTTATACTCACATTGATAGAGAGTTTTTACGTGAATCTATAATCTCTCACCACCCTCGCTCATAAATGACTGTTTATTCTAACATATGGAAGCTTTACGTCATAAAAGGTTTACGATGGTTTATGATTGTAATGCCAATCATTGTAATTTTCTTTCAAGAAAATGGATTAAGCCTAAAAGAGGTAATGATACTTCAAGGAGTTTATTCCTTAATGGTGGCACTCATGGAAATCCCTTCAGGTTATTTGGCAGATGTGTTTGGCAGAAAACAAACTCTAACATTAGGCGCTATTTTAGCCTTTATTGGCTTCTTAATTCTTAGTCTTTCATTTAGTTTTTGGCCATTTTTTATAGGAGAAATCATACTAGGAATTGGTGCTAGTTTTATTTCAGGAGCAGATTCGGCTTTACTATACGATTCTTTACTGGAAAGCAAAAAAGAAAATGATTACACCAAAGTTGAAGGAAAAGCCTATGGAATAGGCAATTTTTCAGAAGCTTTAGCCGGTATCTGTGGTGGCTTATTGGCAGATATATCAATACGCTATCCCTTATACTTTCAAGTATTTATTGCTGCATTGATAATTCCTCTTACACTCTCTTTGGTTGAACCGAAATTTCATAAAGAAAATTCACTTCCTAAAAGCTTTAGAGCAATTTTGGAAGTTGTAAAATTTGCGCTTTTTGAAAATAAAATCTTAAAATGGCTGATAATTTTATCATCAATTATTGGTTTTTTAACCCTTTCAATAGCATGGTTTGCACAGCCCTATTTTAAAAGCATTGACTTACCAATCAAATACTTTGGATTCATTTGGGCTATACTAAATTTGAGTACTGGTTTTTCGTCAATGAATGCGTACAGATTTGAATCGTTTTTTTCCAAAAAAAGATTATCCTTTTTCATATCACTAGGGATAAGTATACCTGTTATTTTACTTTCAATATCTACACCTACTTTCGGAATGTTAATGATTCTATTGATTTACATTATCAGAGGAATTGCGACTCCTGTTTTAAGAAATTTCATAAATGAAATAACAGAATCAAACGTAAGAGCTACTGTCTTATCCGTTCGTAGTTTTTGCATTAGAATTACGTTCTCAATTTTTGCGCCATTAATGGGTTGGATAGCCGATGTGTACTCTTTGCAACAAAGTTTTATGATGTTGGGTGTAATGGTAATTACTGTAAGCCTGATATCATGCTTTAAGCTTTTGCAATTATCTAATAATTAAGCGTTGCGAAATCTGATGTGATTTTACATGGACAATGTAAATGCCTTTTTCTAAAGATGAAAGATTGATTTTGTTGTCAAAGGTATTTCGTTTCATGACTAACCTTCCTCTCAAATCCGTAATCTCAATATATTTTTCCCCATTTAAATCCAAGTGAATGTAGTTAGTTGTGGGGTTAGGGTATAAAAATTCATTCGTTGAATAGTCTTCAACCGAATTGATATCACATTCAATCAAAAACTCATTTGGGCTAGAAGAATTATCACCTAATTCGGACAGAATATTTACACTGAATACTAGCGTAGTTGGTGAAGGATTTATAAAAATACCGTTCAATGAAATATCGAGGCTATTTCCAGAAGTATAAGAATTGTTATCGCTTGGTGGAATTATTAAAATTATAATTCCAGTATCACTAGAATTTTCAATATTAAAATAGCCATCATTTGACATGTTTTCAATGTTATACAATGCAATTTCAACCTTTGTATCGCTTATGATATCGTTTACCAGCAATGAATATTGATTGTTTATAAATCCATTAATGCCTGTTATGCCAGTTGCTGAGCCAATATTTTGCCCTTCGAATAAATTCGAAATATCAAAACTTCCACTATTGGAAGTAACCATCGTAGATTGTATGTCAGGCTCATTAGTATCTTGCTCAATACTCAAATTTATATCAGTTAACGTATCACATTCTAGAGTGCTAATGGTCATAATAATCTCTGGTGAAAATGCTTGGGGAATAAATTCACCAACGAAAAAGGTATCTGACACAGACCAATCAGAATAGTAACTTGCATTTTCAGAACAATAGGCTTGAACCCTCCATTCGTAATAATTATTTGGAGATAGATTACCCATAGTATTTGAATTAACAGTACTATCCATGTCAGAAAGCACAGTCCATTCAGAATCGGTTAGGGATTTAAAGTTTAAAATGAAATGATCGACTCCCATCCCAAGCATTGAGCCCCAATTTCCAACTGCGAAACCATTATTTTGCAGAGCAATTATACCGTCAACGTACAAATTCGAAGGAGTTGGACAGTCGACATATTCTAAAGTTGTGAACGTATCAATTACAGCCCATTCTGCCTCATCCTGAAAGTTGTCAGAACAATAAGCTACAACACTCCATACATATGTGGTATTATATTCCAAAGGACCAATTGTTCTACTTACTGAAGTGCTATCTAGATTAGATAAATTATTCCAGCTCATTGAATCAATCTCTTTATACTTTATCAAAAAATCTTGAACACCAGTTCCTAACATAGAGTCCCAATGCCCATCAACAAAGGCCGCTGTTGAATTAAACATATAATTATCAGTACTAAGACCAGAGGCTTGTGGACAGTCTTGAGCAAAAGAAAATGAGTAAAAAAACAACAATGCAGGTAAAATATAGTACTTCATAATTTGAAAAGCTAAGGGGTTGTTAACAAAGATAGCGATATTATGATAAAAATCATAAATAGCAATCAATAATTAGACTTACAATTTATTACTTTTGTTCTTTAAATTTTTACACTTCATAATGAAACAAGTATCAAATCGATTATTACAACTTTCAGAATCTGCAACACTTGCAATGGCTCGAATGAGTCGAGAGCTAAAAGCCCAAGGACATGACGTCATTGCACTTAGCTTAGGCGAACCTGATTTTGACACACCCGAATTTATCAAAGATTCCGCGAAAAAAGCTATTGATAATAACTTCTCACACTACACACCCGTACCTGGTTTAGTTGAACTAAGAGAAGCCATTTGTCATAAGTTAAAACGAGATAATAAGCTCGATTTTGATCCAAATCAAATTGTAGTTTCAACAGGCGCAAAACAATCAATTGCTAATGTATGTTTGAGTTTATTGAATAAAGGCGATGAAGTGCTTTTACCTGCGCCTTATTGGGTAAGTTACTTCGAACTTGTTAAACTTGGAGAAGCTACTCCAGTCGTAATTGAAAGTAGTATTGATAATGACTTTAAAATTAGTCCAGAACAGCTAGAAAAGTCCATTACGCCCAAAACTAAAATGATGATTTTTAGTTCTCCATGTAACCCAAGTGGTACTGTCTATTCAAAATCTGAACTCGAAGCACTAGCCAATGTTTTAGAAAAGTACCCACATGTATACATCGTGAGTGATGAGATATATGAACTAATAAACTTTGGAGTTGAACATTTCAGCTTAGCACGAATAGAATCTATTAGAGATCGAGTAATTACTGTAAACGGAGTTTCTAAAGGCTTTGCCATGACTGGCTGGCGAGTTGGCTATATCGCTGCGCCACAATGGATTGCTAACGCTTGTAATAAAATTCAAGGGCAGGTTACCTCTGCCACTTGTGCCATTGCACAGAAAGCCACAGAAACAGCAATGCTTGCTGACCCATCTGTTATAGAAAACATGAAATTAGCTTTTCATAAACGAAGGGATTTAATGCTAAATATGTTAAGCGATGTTAAAGGCATAAGAACGAACACTCCTGATGGTGCCTTCTATATTTTCCCTGATGTGTCTTATTATTTTGGCAAATCCGATGGTGTCAATACCATTAATAATTCGTCAGAATTCTGCATGTATTTGCTAAATGATGCTCACGTAGCAATAGTTGCTGGCGAAGCGTTTGGCTCTCCAAACTGCGTTAGAATATCGTATGCTGCTTCTGAAGAACACCTAATTGAAGCAGTAAGTAGAATTAAAAAATCATTAGAAAAACTAAATTAGTTGGATACCTTTAATTGGAAATCTGTTTTTGATAAATTCGAAAAAATCAAAGTATTGATTGTTGGTGATGCAATGATTGATGCTTACATGTGGGGAAATATAAATCGTCAATCGCCTGAAGCCCCAATTCCAATTGTTGATATCACTACACATGAAAAACGCTTAGGAGGTGCCGCAAATGTTGCCATAAACATTAAAGCACTCGGTGCTGAACCTATACTTTGTTCAGTGATAGGAAACGATAAAGACGACTTTTTTCAATTAATGAAAACCGAAAATCTTTCAACTAATGGGATTCTAACGGATAACAGAAAAACTACCATAAAAACTCGTGTTATTAGCGAAGGAAAACATCAGCTTAGAATTGATGAAGAAGATACATTTCCTATTAAAAATGAAAATGAATTTATTACTAATACAATTGCTTTGATGCGTAATGTTGATGTAGTAATTTTTCAAGATTATAACAAAGGTGTATTGACACAAAAAGTCATTGATGCTCTTATAACAGAAAGTAAAAAACTCAACAAATTAGTTTTAGTTGACCCAAAAAAAGACAACTACTGGAGTTTCAAAAATGTGGACTTATTTAAACCTAATTTAAATGAACTCAACCATAGCAGTAAAAAGGATTTTGACGCTACTTCTTTCCAAGAAATTAATAATGAAGTTTCAGCTCAACGTCAAAAGCTTAATGCAAATTACTTCATGCTTACTTTGTCTCAACATGGGGTTTTAATTCAAGATGAAAAAAATAGTCGTTTGTTTCCAGTATTCGAACGAAATGTAATAGATGTTTCAGGAGCTGGTGATTGCGTGATTGCCACAGCATCCTTGGCTTTAGCGAGTGGATTGTCTACAGAGCAAATTGCTCAATTATCAAATTTAGCAGGCGGTCTGTCTTGTGAAAAAGTAGGCGTTAATCCTGTTGAAAAAGAAAACCTTTTAAACGAGGCTATTCGTTTAATATAGCACCGCAAAATTTACAGTGAACTGCATCGGGTTCATGCCCTTCTTTTGCACATACTCTACAAACTTGTGTACTCACACTTTTTTGTGAAGCACTAACCATTGATGCAGACACAATTCCGGTCGGCACAGCGATTATACCATATCCCAAAATCATAATTATTGAAGCCAAAAACTTTCCCAAATCGGTTACAGGTACCACATCGCCATAGCCTACAGTAGTTAAAGTTACTATTGCCCAGTAGATAGACGTTGGGATTGTATCAAAACCATTAGCTTGACCTTCTATAATGTACATTAAGGTACCTAAAACAACTACTATTAAACTCACTGACAACAGAAAGACAATAATTTTTGGCTGAGACGAACGTAAGGCTATTTGCATAATGTTTGCTCCTCTCAAATACCTAGACAGTTTGAATATTCTAAAAATACGTATCAAGCGAAGAATCCTAATATCCACTAAAACGCGCATTGGAGGATATACAAAAACCAAATACGTAGGAATAATGGATAAAAAATCAACAATACCTAAAAAGGAAAAGATGTATTTAAATGGTTTTCTTATTGAATAAATTCTTAAGAAATATTCGATAGTAAACAGAATAGTAAAAAACCACTCGAACCAACTTAGTAAACGCCCATATTTTAAAGAGATTGAATCGACACTTGAAAGAATCACCCCAATTACAGATAAAATTATTGCAATCAAAAGTGCTACATCAAATGCTTTACCCTCTTTAGTATCGGCTTCAAAAATAATTTCGTGAATTCTATCCCTATCGAACATGCGTGCAAATTTAATACTATTTTGAGAAAGGTGTTGTTTTTAAAATTTAATACATTTGAAAAAAATTTTTCAGAAACAATGCCTAGAAAATTTAAAGAGCATCAAGGTCAATTTGGGACTACCCCAGTTTTTATGGCATCCATTAGTACTATCTTAGGTGCTATTCTGTTTTTACGTTTTGGATATGCTGTAGGAAATGTTGGTTTTTTTGGCGCTATAGCAATTATTATACTGGGTCATGCTGTTACCATACCGACCGCTTTGGCAGTGGCAGAAATTGCCACTAATAGAAAAGTTGAAGGTGGTGGTGATTATTATGTTATTTCTAGATCTTTTGGTTTAAATATTGGTGCAGCTATCGGTTTGGCTTTGTTTCTGTCTCAAGCAATTAGTGTATCGTTTTATATCATCGCTTTTGCAGAGTCCTTTGTGCCTTTCGGTAAACACTTAATTGAAACTTACAATCTAGGAAGCTGGAGCAAAATTTTAATAGAAAAGAAAAGCATTGGTTTGGTGTCAATGTCTTTTTTAACCATATTATTTCTTTACAAAGGCGCTAATATTGGTATTAAGGCTTTGTACTTTGTTGCTAGTATTATTTTTGTATCTCTAATCATGTTCTTTTTGGGAGATAGTCAAATTGAATGGAATGAAGTTAACTTCTTTTCTAAAGTAGATAATGCCGACAGCTTCTTTTATGTATTTACCATAATTTTCCCTGCTTTTACTGGTATTTCAGCAGGATTGGGACTTTCTGGAGACTTAAAAGAACCTAAAGTTTCTATTCCTAGAGGTACAATTTTCGCTACTATTTTAGGTGCTGTTATATATGTATTTGTAGCCTTTAAACTTACTATATCAACAGACTTAGATAACCTTGCCAATAACCAGATGGTTATGAGTGATATTGCTATTTGGGGTCCTATCATACCAATAGGTTTAGCATGTGCGGCTATTTCATCCGCACTGGGTTCAATAATGGTAGCTCCACGAACGCTTCAAGCACTAGGAAAAGATAGAATTTTTCCTTCTGAAAAAATGGATAATTGGCTATCAAAAGGTAAAAAGAAAACAAATGAACCAACCAATAGCACATTAATTACCTGTGCCATTGCATTTTTCTTTGTCTTTGTCGGAGATATAAACTTTGTAGCCAAAATCATTTCGATGTTTTTCATGGTTACGTATGGCGCCATTTGTCTAATCTCATTTTTGGAACATTTTTCTGGCGATCCATCATACAGGCCTGTATTCAAATCAAGGTGGTATATTTCCTTGTTGGGTGCTGTATTATCAATTTGGTTAATGTTTAAGATGGACACTCTTTTTGCATTTTTATCAATAACGATAATGGTAATATTCTATCAAATTATCAGTAAAAAATCTACCGATAAAAGAGAGTTTGTCAATCTTTTCAGAGACGTTTTAGAGCAAATAGCAAGACAACTTCAGATATTTCTTCAAAGAAAAAATGAAAGCACAGAGCAAAGTTTACATTGGAGACCATTTGTTGTTAGTATTAGTGATGCCTCACTAAAAAGAACAATAGCTTTTGATGTCACTAGATGGATAGCGTATAAATATGGATTTGGAACCTATATTCATTTTATTCAAGGGTATTTAAGTCGTCAAACTTTCAATTTATCTAAAGAGATAAAACACCAGCTCATTGAAGGAAAAAAATCAAATGTTTATGTAGATACTATGATTTCACCTTCTTATACTTCTGCCTTGGCTCAAGTTGTGCAATTATCAAGTATTTCAGGTAAAGAAAATAATCTGATTTTGCTAGAATATTGTGAATCTGAAAAGGAATCTTTTGCTGATGTAATTAGCAACTTCAATCTTCTTCACACCACAGGCTATGATGTCGCCATTATGCGATCAAGTGAAAAAGAATATAAAAACGAAGAGATTCACATTTGGATATCATCCAGAGATTACGAAAATTCGAACATGATGATTTTGTTGGGATACATAATAATTGGTCATCCTGAGTGGAAAAATGCACAAATCAAAGTATTTAGCATTTATCCAAAAGATCAATTCGAAGAATATAAAAATCAAATGTTTGACTTCATAGAATCAGGAAGACTACCAATTTCTCCTAGAAATATGAAAATGGTTCCTCATGATGAAAGCGTTAGCATTAAAGATATTATAAATGAACGCTCTGTAAATTCTGACCTAACAATCATTGGATTTAGAGGGGAACTAGTGAAAAAACAAAAACTAGACATTTTTGAAGGCTATGATAAAATTGGTAATATATTATTTGTGAATAGCATCAATAAAAAAGATATTGAGTAATTCTAATTGGCTATCTTTGTAACCTTAAATTTACAAGACTTTGGGAACCAATATCAAACCTTACGATAAAGACAAATCTTCAAAAAAAGAGCAAATAGCAAAAATGTTCGATGCTATTGCTGAACGCTATGATTTTCTGAATCATTTTCTATCCCTAGGTATTGATATTCTTTGGCGTAAGCGAGCAATCAGAGAAATTAGTAAAGTAAATCCCAAACACATACTTGACATCGCAACGGGTACTGGAGACCTAGCAATAGAGGCTTGTAGACTAAAGCCCGAAAAAGTCGTTGGAATAGATATTTCCAATAACATGTTAGATTTTGGACGAGTTAAAATCAAAAAAAAGGGACTAGAAAATATCATTGAAATGACTTATGGTGATTCTGAAGATCTTCAGCTCGAAGACAATTCATTTGATGCAGTAACCGCTGGTTTTGGAGTTCGGAATTTTGAAAATTTAGGCAAAGGTCTTTCTGAAATGCAAAGAGTAATGAAAAAAGGTGGAATGATGGCAATAATTGAACCCGCCGAGCCTGTAACCTTCCCTTTTAAGCAATTGTACAATTTATACTTTAAAGGAATTTTACCATTTGTTGGTAAATATTTTTCAAAAGATGATTCTGCCTATTCTTACTTACCGCAATCTGTTGAAGCTTTTCCTTCTAGAGAAAATTTTATAAACGAACTCAAAAAAGCCGGTTTTAAAGACCCTAAATTTATACCGTTAACTTTTGGAGTCGCAGCATTATACGTAGCAACAAAATAATTTTAATTTTTTTACGATATTGCAGTATGAAAAAAATTTACTCAATAGCCCTTTTTTTATTTGTTAGTCAGCAGGTATTTGCCCAGCGTTATAAGGCACCTCAAAATCTCCCCAACTATGATAACAAAGCCATGCACTTCGGCTTTTTAGTAGGAATAAACACCTTAGATTTTAAAATTACACCAGTCGTTGAGGCTGATGAGGAATTATTTGTAATTGAATCTCAAAGCCAAAAAGGTTTTAATCTAGGAATTGTTTCTAACTTTAGATTAGGTAGAAATTTAGATTTTCGAGTTATACCCACCTTATCTTTAGCTGAGCGTAGAGTACTTTACACCCTTAATGATAATACGGTTTTAACTGATGAAGATAAAAAAATTGAGTCAACATTTATTGAATTGCCGATTGCTGTTAAATTTAAATCCGAGAGGTATAACAACATGAGAAGCTATGTAACAACAGGCTTTAAAGGTTCTATCGATTTAGCGTCTCAGCGAAATATTGATGATGAAGGTTTTGATATCGTGAAAATTAAAAAGAATGACTTTTCCTTCGAGATTGGACTAGGATTTGATTTCTATCTACCCTATTTTAAGTTTTCACCAGAAATAAAAGCTAATTTTGGAATTCCTAATGTATTAGTTGAAGACGATAGTATTTACAGCAGTTCAATTAAAAGTATGAAAACACGAGGATTTACAGTATCATTCACTTTTGAATAACACTCTACTAAAATGTCAGAACTCATTTCCTTAACCTTTACTCCTGAACAAGCTTCTGATATTGATGCTATTTCCGAAATAGTGAATAATGAAAAAAAGAGCCGTTCAATTTCCCAAGACAATTGGAAAATAGTAAAACGATCCATTGATGCTAGAGGAAGAAATGTGAAAATTAGAATGCAAATTCAATTTTCAGATTCTCAAATAAAGGATGAAATTCAAAGAAATTATCAAAACGTTAAGAATAAGGAAGAGGTGATAATAATTGGTTCAGGACCAGCAGGTTTATTTGCTGCGCTAAAATTAATCGAACAAGGCAAAAAACCAGTTATTATAGAAAGAGGAAAAGACGTAAGGCAACGAAGAAGAGATATTGCTGCTATAAATAAAAACCACGTCGTAGATAACGATTCTAACTATTGTTTTGGTGAAGGTGGTGCAGGAACATATTCGGATGGAAAATTATATACTCGCTCTAAAAAAAGAGGCTCTGTTTTAGAAGTTTTAGAAACTTTAGTTTTTCATGGTGCCAAAGAAGATATTTTAATAGATGCACAGCCACATATTGGCACTAATAAACTGCCAAAAATAATAGCTAATATAAGACAAACCATAGAAAGTAATGGCGGTGAAATTCATTTTAATACTAAAGTCGTTGATTTCATTATTTCAAACTCTAAAATTGATGGCGTAGTAACGCAAAACGGAGACAAAATCCTTGCAAAAAACACCATTTTAGCAACTGGTCATTCAGCTAGAGACATTTATACGCTTTTGAATGAAAAGGAAATTGCTCTGAAATACAAGCCATTTTCGATGGGTATACGAATCGAACATCCACAAGAACTTATTGATAAAATACAATACTCATGTAACGAACGAAACCCCTACTTACCAGCTGCATCGTACAAATTAGTAACGCAAATCAGAGACAGAGGTGTATATTCGTTTTGCATGTGTCCAGGTGGGTTTATTGTTCCAGCAGCAACAAATAGCGGAGAAATTGTTGTTAATGGAATGTCCCCATCCAAAAGAAACTCGGTATTTTCAAATTCTGGAATTGTGGTTGAAGTCAAAGAAGAAGACCTTATTCCATTTGAAAAATATGGCGAATTAAGAGGACTTGAGTACCAAAAGAGCATTGAACAAAGCATGTGCCAACTGACACCCCAACTTCAGGTAGCTCCTGCACAAAGAATGGTAGACTTTGTAAATAAAAAAACTTCTTCTAAACTAAATACGACCTCTTACCAACCCGGTTTACATTCTTTACCCTTGCATGAAATATTGCCACAATCTATATCGCCTTACCTTTCAGAAAGCTTCAAAGTATTTGGAAAAAAAATGAAAGGATACTTGACAAACGAAGCAAATATTGTAGGCGTAGAAAGCCGAACTTCTTCTCCAGTAAATATTCCAAGAGACAAGGAAACACTGGAGCATATTCAAATTAAAAACCTCTACCCCTGTGGTGAAGGCGCAGGATATGCAGGTGGAATAGTTTCAGCGGCAATTGACGGAATTAAGTGCGCAGAACGATTAATTTAAGTTACAGTAAGTTTAAATAAAGGCTGTTTAATCACAACCTTGATAGAAAAATTCCACAAGCAACAGCAATATTCAAAGATTCAGCGTTTGAATTTTGAGCTTTAGGAATACTAATTTTATTGACCTCTGAATCCAAAACACTCTCACTTATACCCTTTGATTCATTGCCAAAAATAAGTATACGCTTTGATGAAAAATCAATTTCTCTATAATCGTCTCCATCCATTACTGTCACATAACGTTTGTAATCTGGATAATTATTCAAGTCGGTATCTAAATTCACATAGTGCACTTTTACTCTAGAAATCGAACCCATTGAAGATTGAACAACCTTAGGATTTAAATAATCAACAGAATTTTCTGAGCATAAAATATGCTCTACACCAAACCAATCTGCCAAACGAATAATAGTCCCCAAATTACCTGGATCACTAATACCCTCAAGAGCAATTATCGTTTCACCAGAAATTGTATTGCTTTCAGCAGGAATCCTTACTACAGCTAAAACTTTGTTAGGTGTTTTTAAAAATGAAATACGACTAAGTTCTTTTTCAGAAATAATGACAGCATCACTACCTTTCCATTCAGAAGTTGCGAAAATTGACTCTATTTCGAAAGCAGAATCAATCAGTTCATTAACAATCTTCTCCCCTTCAGCAACAAATAGACCCTCCGCTTTTCTATTTTTCTTTAGAGATAAAGAACGTATTTTCTTGATTGTATTATTAGTTAACATTTTCTGTTTAAAACTTTAAGCCGAAAGTAAAAAAATATCTTCGGTAAATATTCATTAAAAATAAGTATTTAATACATTTGCTTTTCTAACCTTTAATAAAAAACACAATGATAAAAGCTGGTGTAGCTACAGGAAACCAAGTACAAGAAATTTTTAACCATGCAAAGGCAAATGGATATGCTTTACCAGCTGTAAATGTTGTCAATACGAGCAGTGTAAATGCCGTATTGGAATCAGCAAGAGATATTAAATCTCCCGCAATAGTACAATTTTCCGCAGGTGGATGCCAGTTTTTTGCTGGAAAAGGATTGTCAAATGACAACCATCAAGCTGCCATTGCTGGTGGAATTTCTGGAGCAATGCACACCCATCAACTCGCAGAATTATACGGTGCTACTGTCATTTTACACACTGACCACTGTGCTAAAAAATTATTACCATGGATTGATGGCCTTTTAAGTGCAGGAGAAGAATTTTATAAAGTGCATGGAAAATCATTATACAGTTCTCACATGATTGATCTTTCTGAAGAGTCTTTAGAAGAAAATATTGATATCTGTAAAAGATATTTAGAGAGAATGAGTAAAATGGACATGACTCTAGAGATTGAATTAGGTATAACTGGTGGTGAAGAAGATGGCGTTGACAATACAGGAGTAGACAGTTCGAAACTATACACTCAACCAGAAGAGGTTGCATACGCATATGAAGAGCTAATGAAAGTAAGCGACAAATTTACTGTTGCTGCTGCTTTTGGAAATGTTCATGGTGTATACAAACCAGGTAACGTAGACTTACAACCTAAGATTCTTAAAAATTCACAGACATACATTCAAGAAAAGTTTGGCACTGGAAACAATCCTGTTGATTTTGTTTTTCATGGTGGATCAGGCTCTTCGGTTGAAGATATTCGCGAAGCAATTGGATATGGCGTTATAAAAATGAATCTCGATACCGATTTTCAGTACGCCTTTACATCTGGTGTAAGAGATTACATGACAGAAAAGAAAGACTACATAGCTTCACAAATTGGCAATCCAGACGGAAGTGATATTCCAAATAAAAAATATTACGACCCAAGAGTTTGGCTAAGAAAGGGAGAAGAAGCATTTAAACAACGACTTAACAAGGCATTTGAAGATTTAAATAATGTTAATCAATTGAGTTAAATATGGGTTGGTTTAAAAGGATACAAGAAGGCATTACCACTACTACTAACGAGAAAAAAGAAACTCCAGAAGGGTTGTGGTACCAATGTCCGAAATGTAAACACATAACTTCATCTGAAGAACACGAACAAAATTTGTACGTGTGTGTAAAATGTATTTTTCATGAAAGAATAAATGCTAAAGAATACTTTTCTTTTTTATTCGATGATGGCAAATTCAAAGAATTAGATCCGAACATGATTGCGCTAGATCCTCTTTCTTTTGAAGACACTAAAAAATACGATTCTAGGTTAAAACAAACCAAAATGAAAACAGGTTTAAAAGATGCCATCACTACTGGATACGGAAAATTAGACGGTAAACCGATAGTTATTGCCTGCATGAACTTCAACTTTATTGGCGGTTCAATGGGTTCCGTTATGGGTGAAAAAATAAGTCGAGCGATACAACACGCTATTAAGAAGAAGTGTGGATTTATAATGATTTCTAAATCAGGAGGAGCAAGAATGATGGAAGCAGCATTTTCTTTAATGCAAATGGCTAAAACATCAGCAAACCTATCCCTTTTATCAGAAGCTAAACTCCCTTACATTTCGTTTCTAACAGACCCAACTACAGGAGGAGTTACTGCTTCATTTGCTATGTTGGGAGATGTAAATATTGCTGAGCCTGGCGCTTTAATTGGTTTTGCTGGCCCAAGAGTCGTTAAAGAAACCATTGGAAAAAGCCTACCTGAAGGTTTTCAAACCTCAGAATTTGTTCTTGAACACGGTTTTTTAGATTTCATTGTTGAGCGAAAAGACTTAAAAAATAAACTCTCGCTTTTACTTGATATGTTCTTAGATTACAAAAAACAGTAAAATATCTTCTGTAATCTAAAACTTTTGCTATCTTTGCCAACCATTTTGAAAATGAAAAATTTATAAAAAAATGCACGTAACTGCTAAAGAAAAAGTTGCCATCTTTAAAAAACATGGCGGAGACCAAAAAAATACAGGTTCAACTGAAGGTCAAATTGCTTTATTTTCTAAGAGAATCAGCTACTTAACTGAGCACTTGAAACTAAACAGAAAAGATAAAAACACACAACGTTCACTTCAATTACTTGTTGGTAAACGTAGAGGTCTTCTAGATTATCTTATGAATAAAGATATCGAAAAATACAGAATACTTATTAAAGAACTAGGAATAAGAAGATAAGGTATCTTCTAAGCGATATAGCGCAAAAGGCAATTTTTCAATTGCCTTTTTGTGTATTTATTCGCATGTATGTAAATTGAAAAAAAATGAAAGAAATTGTAAAAAAGATTGAACAAAAAGATGGTAGAACCATTGAATTAAGAACAGGTAAATTAGCCAAACAAGCTGATGGTACTGTTGAAGTAAGAATGGGTAATTCCGTACTTTTAGCATCGGTTGTATCAAATAAAGAAGCTAAAGATGATGTAGATTTTCTACCTCTTACGGTAGATTATAGAGAAAAATTTGCCGCTGACGGAAGATTTCCTGGTGGATTTCTAAAGCGAGAAGCAAGACCAACTGACCATGAAATTCTAATCATGCGATTAGTGGACAGAATACTAAGACCACTATTTCCAAATGATTATCATGCAGAAACTCAAATAATGCTTTCTTTAGTTTCTCATGATGAGAACGTTTGTCCTGAAGCCCTAGCCGGTTTAGGCGCATCCGCTGCACTTGCAGTTTCTGACATTCCTTTCAATGGACCTATTTCTGAAGTAAGAGTAGGAAGAGTAAATGGCGAATTAATTGCCAACCCTACTCCTTCTCAATTGGAAGAGTCTGATATCGATATGGTTATTGGTGCTTCTGCTGATAGTGTAGCAATGGTTGAAGGTGAAATGGATGAAATTTCTGAAGCTGAAATGGTTGAAGCCATTAAATTTGCTCACGATGAAATCAAAAACCATTGTGCAGTTCAGCTTGAGCTTACAAAAGCTGTTGGAAAGGAAGTAAAAAGAGAGTATTCTCATGAAAATCACGATAAAGAATTAGAAGACAATGTAATGTCTTTCTGCTACGATAAGTTTTACGCAGTTGCAAAACAAGCATCTGATAAACACAGCAGAAGTGAGCAGTTTAAAGCTGTAAAAGATGCTTTCAAAGAAACATTATCTGAAGAAGAACTATCCGAAAAAAGCTTCATGCTAGCTGGTTACTTCAAAAAAGCTGAAAAGAAAGCCGTTCGAGATATGGTACTGAACGAAAATGTTCGTTTAGATGGCCGTACGCCTTCAGATATACGTCCAATCTGGTGCGAGGTTGATTACCTACCCAGCCCACATGGATCAGCATTATTCACAAGAGGTGAAACCCAATCACTAACCACAGTAACTTTGGGAACTAAAATGGATGAAAATAGAATTGATGGCGTTACAATGGTAGGCTCTGAAAGATTCTATCTACATTATAATTTCCCTCCTTATTCTACAGGTGAAGCTAGACCAATTAGAGGCGTAAGTAGAAGAGAAATTGGACATGGAAACTTAGCCCAAAGAGCTCTAGCACGAATGATTGATAAAGAAAACCCTTACACCGTAAGAGTTGTTTCTGATATTCTTGAATCCAATGGTTCATCTTCGATGGCAACAGTATGTGCTGGAACAATGGCTTTAATGGATGCAGGTGTAAATCTTAGAAAACCTGTATCAGGAATTGCAATGGGTCTAATTACTGATGGTACTAATTTTGCAGTACTTTCAGATATTTTAGGAGATGAGGATTTCTTAGGCGATATGGACTTTAAAGTATGTGGTACTAAAGACGGTATTACTGCATGTCAAATGGATATCAAAATTGAAGGATTATCTTATGAAATTCTTACAAAAGCACTAGAGCAATCAAATGCTGGAAGAATGCACATTCTAGAAAAACTAACAGATACTATTTCTGAACCTAGAGAGCAACTTAAACCACACGTACCGAAAATACATGTTATGTACATTCCAAAAGAAACTATCGGTGCAGTAATCGGACCAGGTGGAAAAATCATTCAGCAATTACAGGCTGATACTGATACAATCATTACAATTGAAGAAATTGACAACCAAGGTAAAGTTGAAATTTTAGGAAAAGGTCAAGAATTACTTGATAATGCTATTTCTGAAATCAAAGCCTTAACATTTACTCCTGAAGTTGGAGATATATTTACAGGAACTGTTCGTTCCATTATGCCATACGGTGCATTTGTAAATATTGGTAAAGGAACCGATGGTTTACTTCATATTTCTGAAATTAATTGGGACAGAGTAGAAAACGTTGAAGACGTACTGAAAGAGGGAGATAAAGTTGAAGTTAAATTAACAGAAATCGACCAAAAATCAGGTAAGCTCAGACTTTCAAGAAAAGTACTTTTACCAAAACCAGAAAAAAACTAGTAATTAATTGTAACCTTTAATAATTTGGGTACGTATACTAGATATTAGTGCCCAAATAAATTTAAACATCGAAAATGAGACAACTTAAAATTACTAAACAGGTTACCAATAGAGAAACAGCTTCTCTAGATAAATATTTACAAGAAATTGGTCGAGTTGATTTAATCACTGCGGAAGAAGAGGTTGAGTTGGCACAGCGAATCAAAGCGGGTGATGAAACTGCTCTGGAAAAGTTGACTAAAGCCAATTTGAGATTTGTGGTATCTGTTGCAAAACAATATCAGAATCAAGGATTGTCATTGCCTGATTTGATTAACGAAGGGAATTTAGGTCTTATAAAAGCAGCACGTCGATTTGATGAAACGCGTGGATTTAAATTTATCTCTTATGCCGTATGGTGGATTCGTCAATCAATTTTACAGGCTCTAGCTGAACAATCGAGAATTGTTCGTTTACCTTTAAATAAAATTGGCTCGATTAATAAAATCAATAAAGCTTATGCTCTTATGGAGCAACGTCTTGAAAGACCTCCTACTGCTGAAGAAGTAGCAAGAGAGTTAGACTTGACAGAAGAAGAGGTAAAACAGGCCATGAAAAATTCTGGTCGTCATGTATCCATGGATGCTCCTCTTGTAGAAGGTGAAGACAGTAACATGTACAATGTTATTGGTAGCGAAGACAGCCCTAACCCTGATGAAGGCTTAATTGTAGACTCTTTACGTCAAGAAATTGGACGAGCATTAGCCACACTGACTCCAAGAGAAGGTGAAGTCATTAAAGCCTATTTTGGCTTAAATGGTACGCATGCCATGACTTTGGAAGAAATTGGGGAAGCTTTTGATTTAACTAGAGAAAGAGTTCGACAGATTAAAGAGAAAGCAGTAAGAAGATTAAAACACACCTCAAGAAGTAAAATATTAAAAACCTACTTGGGTTAAAGAAAAAGAGAGCTTCGGCTCTCTTTTTTTTTACATTTGTCAAAATTATTAAGATATGTCATCACATTTTATAGCACCCTCTATTCTCGCCGCAGATTTTGCAAATCTTCAGAAAGATTGTGAAATGGTTAATGAAAGCCAAGCCGATTGGTTTCATATAGATGTTATGGATGGTGTTTTTGTACCAAATATATCTTTTGGTATGCCAGTAATCAATGCAATAAAAAAGCACGCCAAAAAAACAATGGATGTCCATTTAATGATTGTTGACCCAGATAGATACATCAAAACATTTAAAAAAGTTGGCGCTGATATATTAACCGTTCATTTTGAAGCGTGCACACATTTGCACAGAACTTTACAAGCTATTAAAGCTGAAGGTATGCAAGCTGGTGTAGCGCTTAACCCACATACATCAGTTGATTTACTAAAAGATACGATTCAAGATATAGACCTAGTGTGTTTAATGTCTGTAAACCCTGGTTTCGGTGGGCAATCATTTATTGAAAACACCTATTTAAAAGTAAAGGAATTAAAGGCAATCATCAATAGCAAAGGGGCAAACACGAAAATAGAAATTGATGGAGGTGTGAACTCTCAGAATGCTCCAAAACTTATTGAAGCCGGGGCTGATGTATTAGTAGCGGGTAGTTTTGTTTTTAAATCAGAAAATCCTAAACAAATTATCAGCGATTTAAAAAATTGCTAATTCCCGTTTAAGTACTCTCTTAAATACTCGTACGGAGTATTCAAATCACCATTTTTACAAATTGTAGCTTTATCAATTATTGAATGAGGGTCATCGCCTATAAGCAATGGCAATACATGCTTAATCAGCTCATTTCCAAAATCTTCAGAAGCGTCTTTCGGTAACTCACAAGGAAGATTATCAACTGCCATAACTGTAATCACCTCATCTTTATCAAAGTCGTCCTCTTCTTCGCTATGTGGGTTATAGCCATACAATGGATTTTCTATCGTTGAAGGCCTAATTGTTGAGGCAACTGGCCCATCAATATCACATGAAATATCAGCGATTGTTCTAATTTTAAACTCTGGCGACTTAGCATCTTTTCTGGTAAATAAATATGGGGAACCTGCAGCATAAAAATGACCGGCCACAAACATATCTGCACTTTTGGCTAGTTCCATAAACGTAGACTTGAATAATTCAGGCTTTGTAAAAAAATCTTTTTCAGCAAATTCCGCCCCATCAATTCGAGCGTTGTAGTCAGGAAAATCAACATGAACAAAAACCGCTTCTTCAAATTCTTGAGTTTTAAATTCCTCAATGGTTACTTCTCTTATTCCTAACAAACGAACTATTTCTAAAGCACCTTTCCCTACCCTTCCATTTCCTGAAAGGATGATTTTGATATTATCTAAATCTACTTTTTTAAGTTCATTCTCAAGCTCTATTCTGTCTTCACACAAATTAGCCGCTTTTAGTTCAAAACGTTTGGTACGTTTACCATAGGCTAAAAAACCATTGTAACAGCCCACTACACCTGCGTAACGACCGAAACCAATAATGCGACGACCGTTTGCATGTTTCAAGGTTTCATAATCAATCATGGTGATGTTTTGTTTCACCATTTTTTGAAGTAATTCCCTATTGTAGGGTTGAGCTTTGATGGTATGAGAAAAATAAAAGTAGGTTTTATTATCTAGTAAATCTGACTTAGGAACTTCTTTAACACCCATTAAGATGTCACAGTCTGAAATGTTATTGGCTAATGCTATGCCATGCCGAGCATATTCATCGTCACTAAAGCAACGAATTGGACTCTTTTGAACAGTTAAATTTATATCTGGATATTGAGAAACTAAATCAGCACACTGCTTTGGTGTCAATGGCACTCTTTTATCGGGAGGAGTTTTGCCTTCTCTTAAAATTCCTATTTTAATCATAAGTCAAAACTAAAAGAATAAATTGAAAGAAAGTATTTAAAATTCTTAAAAAATATTCTTCTTAATAATTGCATTACTAAACTTGAAAATAGCTTTAATCTATTAAGGTAAATTTTATTAAAATTAATCGTTAAACGCTTCTTTATTAGCTGACACTTTATTCAATACTCTTTTTAGCAATTGTAAAATAGCATCTTGATTTTCATAAGTAGCCGAAGCATTAGAATTAGTTACAGTAGTATTATCGACTATTGATGGAGTAGTTCCAGTTAGTGCCTCATTTATTCCCTCTGATTTTTGAAGAATTTTTTTGGCTAAAAACAGCATTTCTATTTGTTTTTCTTCACTGACATTGAGTTCAATATCAATTCTAACAAAATTTAATTCTTCTTCTGGAAATTCTTCTCTAAATAAATTATAGCCTGAAGGTGATTCTATTTCAACTTGAATTCCAGCAGCAGGTGATGGATTTGGCATCAAAAAATGTCCTTTGTAAAACTCAGTAGATGGAACCGAATTTACAATTGTAGCATTTGTACTTAAGTTTCTTACAATAATATTTTGGGTTGTATTTTCATTCCAATCAAGGTGAACAAATTTATTAATACCCGAATCATCTGTATAACCAAACTCTAGTGTGGCACCATTTTGCGTAGTTATAGTGCCTGTTGTTTGAATCGAAGTAAATTTATCCCCAATCACTAAAGTATCTGCTTTAATGGTAATGATTCGATTTGTTTTATCCACAGAAAAAGCAGCCGTTGCATTATTATCTATTACTAAATCATGATTGCCTAAAAGAAGCGTTTTTTGATCGTTCAACACGAGCAGCGAATCTAGTGTTGGATGCTCTATGTTTGCAGCATCAACTTTCCAACTTTTAGCCCTATCGTATAAATTATCAAGATTATCTATTTTCGTATAGGAATCTACCACCGTCTTGTCAGATTCACTAATATTTATGTCTTCTGCTCTAAAAACTGTAACTGGAAATACGCCATTTCCGATCACATCATTGTAATCTGAAGTTTTGTAATTAATGTCATACCTTGCAAATACTATTTTTACAGCACGCCGATCTACTATTGTGCTTGGAATATTATATGCCGAAACCCCATTACCATTACCTCTCCATATATCCAGAAGTCGTGCGGTAACCTCCCCATCTGTATCTGTAACGCTGCTCAATGGAAACTGATAACTGCCATCTTGTGTAAATACATGAATATCAATACCGTTTAATTGAGATGAATTGCTACTCACACTTATCTCCAAATCTTCATTTATTCGAATTACTTCTCCATTTCTATAAATCCGTAATTTGTCTGTATCAAGAATAGGATTATTCAATACTAAATCTCGTGTTCCAGCAATACTATAAAAATTAACACTTTGTCCTGTCTCAGAAATAGGTTGGTAAAGATTATAAACAATATCCTGGGCGTAGGTATTATTGTAGATGCTGTTCGATGTTGGAGAAACGTGCAAAAACTTATCCAAGCGTCCAACGTTGGCACCGTGTCTAATAAAAGCAGTGTAATGACTAAGTTCAAACAAAGCAATATCACCAACATTATTGGTAAGATAAGAGGGGTTTTTTAGGGTTAAAACAACTTCTGATGTTGTGTTTAATGGATTCATTCGTAATCGCGATTGAAGCGATTTATTGTCAATAATCACTCCATACCAAAACAATGTGGCATCAGTTTGACTTATATTAACATCACTACTCCCAGATACTGAATAAATATTAAAAATTGCACCATCATAATATTGACCGTTAGTAGATTTTCCTGAAACCCAATTACAAGAAGACCCTGCAATCATTCTTCTGCCCGAAGAAAATATATACGTCCAGCCGGTATCCTCATAAAACCCATTTACTATCAAATGGTAGTTGCCCATCGTAATGGTTTTAGCCCCTGTAAGTGTTCCATATCCAGCATCAATAATATCCTGAGGCGACCCCCTACTCGATAGCGATCCACCACTTTGTGTAATGATAGCGCCCGACAGCGTAACATTTTGTGCTATTGATGATGAAAAACTAAATATTAGAAAAATCCATAAAAAAAAGATTTTGCAATAGTTGATACTACTAATTTTTATAATTGAACGATTTTGGATATGTTTCAGCATAAATTTCATCTAATTATAAGTTAAAGCAGTACAAGTCAACAAATCAGTGGGCTGAGCAATCTGTCCAGAATTGTTACTCAAAGTTGCTTGTAGTTCTACATTTACATCTGTTTTATCATATCGCACTACTTTCCAGTCGCCATTAACTACAAATGAAACGTAATAGAAATTGTCATTGGTAGCATCAGCATCGTCATCGCCATCAAATATAAGTTCGTTAGTTACCGAATTGTGTGCAATGGGTTTCCAAGCATTGTCTGCTCGTAAATAAGTATTATTTCTATTTGTGGAATGAATGAGCATTCCTTCAATTGGGGTGGCAATTTCTGTCACATCGGTCTCAGAAGGTAATACAAACGCAAATTTTTGAGAATTTGTTAAATCTAAAATTGCTTCGGTATTAGGGGCGGCATTTCCAATACCAACATTTCCTTTTCCTCGCATCACAATTCTTGGAGCAGAAATTGCCGTTGGGCTTGCTCCATTATTACCCCAAACAGTTAGTGCTAAATTATCTCCCGAGGCTGCCTCACCTCCTACCAAGTCAATTCTTCCGGTATTTGCTGTCGCATTGTTACCATGTAAATCTATACTCGCACCTTGGCTATCTGAAAATGAATCATCTTGACCAGCTGTTAGGCGCAACCGTCCTTCAAATTCGTTACTAGTATTTGATGATAAACCAATAACGGCACTATTACCCCCACCACCAACAAAATCTCCAGGATTCTCAATTCTTAAAATCTTTGTTGTCGCATTTCCAGTTTCGAAGTGAATAATGTCTTCGTCAGCTGTTTTTTCTACTTGGATACCCGTATCTTCATCTTTATCCCATATAGATAATGCCGAAGAGGCCTGAATTTCTAGCCAACTTGTACCATCATATACCTTGGTAATTTTATTTGAGGTATCAAACCAAACATCACCCTCAACAGGGTTAAGGGGTACTATAGCTGAAGAGTCTACGGAGTTTCTAGTTACATATTGTACTGAGCCCTTATTATCTATCAGCCTAAACTCCTGCGCAAAAGAGCACAACGAAAGAATTGAAAAAGAAACTAAAATAGTTAACCTTAAAATCATAAAAAATAAAATAAAAAACCCAAATGAGAGAATATAAAAATAGACTCTCAAATGAGTTTTTCAATCATGAAAAAATTTACTTTATGAACTGTACTTCTATAACATCACTAGCATACACTTCCCAATCGTTTGGTGCAGTAGCATTTGGCACTAAAGTAACTGTTGAAGCTGCAACAGTATAATCCGTTCCTGCTAGTAATTTAGCTCCATTTCTAAATACCCATACTTTACTAAAATCAGGAAGTGGCGTACCTCCAGTAGTTACGGGATAAGCCGTTTGTCCAGCTGTTGCAGTAAATACTTGATGACCACTTTGAATAAGATCTGTTGCTAATATTTTTTCAATTGCACCAGTTACCTCATTCCTTACTAGAATAGTAAAACCAGCACCACCACCATCTGAAGCATCTGCATCTCCAGCCGTTGCAGCGGTATCTGTCGAAAGGGGCACATTTTGTAATGTAAAGGGATTACCGTTTAAATCAATATCTGTACTGTCTGAAAGAGTACCTCCCAATTGCCAAGTTGTTGTCGTAACATCATTGGTAGTATTGGATATAATAGTCAGACCATTTTTGACTTGTAAGTACTTTTTTGTACCCTTGTTGTCAATTACTCGTACAGCTCCGCCTGTTATGGTCGTTCCTGGGTCAACATCCGTTTCTTTGGTTACATCACCAGTTGTTTGCTGAGCACTTACCGTACTAAATGCTATACCTAACACCAGTACTAAAGAAAGCTTCAGCATGTTTTGAAATTTGTTTTTCATAGTTTAATAATTTGGTTAATAGTTAATTCAGTTTAATAATTAGTTAGATTAGAAAGATTGGACTATTCGTATCTCATCGTTTTGATAACACACAGCTTCAGTTTCTAATTTAATTGTCGTTGTATTCATTACAGTAAATCCTATTTTAACGCCATTTCGATACACATTCAATTTATTTGGATTAGTTATCGTTAAGGGAGTAGAGAATTCATCCTGCCCGTTTATGGCTATAGTAATGGTTTCAATTTCACTGTTGGTGTACATAGATAAATCTATGGCACCTCCATCGTTAGATAGATATAGAGTATCGTTAGATAAACTTATGGATTGAATTTCATTGGTTGAATCGGTATCGTTATCATTTAACAAAATATCATCAATTCTGTTACTAAGACTATTGGTGTCTACTTGTATCAGAGATAATGGCACGCTTAGTATTCCTCCACCATCTTGAATTCGTAAAAAATTACCTAATACATTAAAACTAATATTCATTTCATTATCTGGATCTCCATCGAGTTCGTTCAGTAAAATGGTATCGATAAAGCCTTCATTCGACAATAAGTTATCTAAAAATAGAGAGTCATTAGCCAAACCTACTAGTGACGTTTGGACACTATTACCATCTTCGATGGCGACCTCTAGTATAGAACCGTTTAATGTGAGGTATGTCAATTGCTGATCGTCTTCAACACTGTTTATTAAAGTGGCTAAATTAACAGTGCCGCCGTCCTCTAAGTTAAGAATTGTACCAGTGAGGCTAAGACGCTGATCATCTGTTCCTGCATTCGATAAAAGTTCTGTCAAATCAATACTTCCACCGTTTTGCAGATAAATAACATTGCCTACCAATGTCAAGGATTGATTGTCGTTGCCTGCATTTGCCAATAGGGTCGATAAATCTATACCACCACCATTTTCAATTAAAAGAGAATCGCCAGAAAGGTAAATTTTTTGATTATCGGGATCTGGAATTCTGTGTAAAGACAAATAATCTAGGTTCTCAAAATTACTTCCATTTTCGAAATCTACTTCAACCTTCAGCCACTTTTCCTCGCCATCCCAATCCATTTCGTCAAAATCACTAAAGGTGTAAGACCCTTTTCCAACAATAAGGTTTATCATGCCATATCCGTCTACTACCACGTCATTGTGCCTTTCTGCAAATTCTAATCCATTATCATCATAAATTGAAAAACGAATTGAAACTATAGAATTACTTAAAGGGTTGGAGAAACTAGCATCACTTCCAGGGAGTTCTTGACCTGTAGACTTACTCAAAAGAACAGCTTGATAAGGTATGCCAGCAGTTTGAGCAGATAGCCCCATAGACACACAAAAGACTGAAAGTAAGCAAATTAACCTACACATAGCTTCTTAAGATTTTAGTAAACTCATACATAACGACACAACACAAACTTAGTGTCAATATTACAGCGTCTCTTACTATTTACTGTCCAAATAAATAAAATACTTTATCGGAAAAATTCATGTGTTCGCTCTTTAAAAACTCCATTTCATTAAAAGAAATGATTGAGTTTATCAAAATCTATTAATTAAGAAATGTAAAAGATGGGATAGGCAATATAATACAAAAGTGTAACTTTGCAATCTTATAATGTTCTTTACATATTGGGGCTGACTGGTTTTGACTACAAGATGAAGTTGACCGTAAGCATGTCGAGCGTTGTTATTTAGCTCGTTAATCTCAATTTACACACTTTTTAAATGGCGAGTATAACTACGCTATGGCTGCCTAGGTATAGTATCTAGATTGCCTTTGCTTCAGATTAAAAGATGGCTCAACGCTTTTTTTCTATGAAGCATCAGAAAAGATTGAGCTAGTTTTTTAGGGCTTCGACTAAAAAGCGAAATTTAAGAAGATAAGGTTGGAGTACGGTTGTGTTTTTCCTTACCCTTCCCGACAATAAAAAAACAATAAACATGTAGAAAGCGCTTAAGTTCCTTGTTTGGACGCGGGTTCGATTCCCGCCAGCTCCACTATTAAATTTTAACCTTACTGTAAGATTTTTCATTTATGAAAAAGCCTCTGCCTCAAAAAATATGTCTAGTTTGTGGAAAGCCCTACGATTGGCGTAAGAAATGGGCTAAAAACTGGGACGAGGTGAAATACTGCAGCCAAAGGTGCAGAATGAATAAAAATAAGACTTCAGAAAAAGGTTGAATCTTTAATCGAGAGTTTTAGAAAGAATTTTTACGATTTCTTGTTTTGACATCAGACCCGTATTTCGCCAAATTTCTTTTTCATTCTCAAAAAGCACTAATGTAGGAACTGCCTCAATGTTATTCATATCAGCAACGGCTTCACTCTTGTCCATATCTACTCTAAAAATATGAATTTTACCTTGGTAGTCTTTTTCTAATTCATCGATAATTGGAGACATTTTTCGACATGGCGCACACCATAAAGTATGAAAATCTATTAACACTAATTCATGCTGACTAATAATCGAGTCAAAATCGGCAATACTTAACTCTTGTATTTTTTTATCAAGTGTAGAACTTTGATTAGAAACCGGTAGATTGGCTTTTTTCCATGCCATAAAACCACCTGAAAGGTTAACGACTTTAGATTGCCCCAAAGCTGTTAAAAGTTGTGCAGCTTTTTTACTTCTTCCCCCACTCTTGCAATACACATAAACGGTTTTATCTTTTTGGATTTTGCCTAACTTCTTCTCAAAGTCTACATCATAAAAGTCTATTGTACTTGCGTTTTCTATGTAGCCGTTGCTTAATTCTTGCTCCGTTCTAACATCTAATATTATACCCTCATCATTTTCAAAAGCTTCTTTAAACTCTGCAGCAGAAAGATTAGATGATGTTTGTGAATTAGTATTGCAGCTGAACAGAATTAGAACAGCTACCAAATTAAAAAAATGTTTTTTCATTTTAAGAAGTTTAAGGTGGATTGATTAAAGATTTTATACTGATCGATATTGACGATATGTCCTGATTTTTTAATCTTTTTAAGAATGCAATTGGACTTATTTTTTACGAATTCTTCTATTTGACTGACAAATAAATAATCCTCATACCCAGAAATAAAAAGTATTGGTTTATTTATTTCAATTAGGGAAATACTATCAATCGTGCGTTTAATTTCAGGCAATAATTTGAGCCATTTTTTAAAGGCATTAGCCTTAATCTTTTTGGCCTCATTAATAAAAATTTTTCTTGATTTTTCATGTCCCTTTCTCGGCATTATTATCCACGCAAATAATCTATACAAGACTATATTGGGAGTAAACCCTTTTATAAGTTGAACAGTTCGCAACAAAAATAACGTTCTGAAACTAAAGCTAGTAATTGCTCCACTCAAAACTATTTTATCAATTAAATCGGGATATTTTTCAGAGAGTTTTGTAATTATTACTGAACCAAGCGAAACACCAATAAAATGGGATTTTTTAATTCCTAAATGATCTTTAACCTCAATTATTTCTTCAATCACTAAGTCCAAAGAATACTCGTCATTTATTGTTAAAACATTGGACATTCCATGACCACGCAAGTCAATGAGTAATAAGTTAAAGTGATTTTTTAAAAACTTTACTTGCTTATACCAAATTGTACTACTACCACCAGCACCATGAATAAAGGTAACCCATTCGGCATCATCACTTTTGATAAAACTCTTAAACTTTAACACAAAATATTAATTTGTAACAAAAGTAACCTTCTTTTCATAACTTCCGTCATCATAAAAATAGATATATGGAATATTTGTTTTAGGGTTTACTATGGTTTCGCCTAGTAAATTTTTAATATAGAGTAGTTTTTTTGATGTAAAATCAACGGGCATAATGTGTGTTGTTTGTGGACAATCAACTGTACCTAACTCATAAAAATCTGAGCAATCTTCATTGTCATTATCAATGACTACAAATTCATATTCTGTGGTTCCATCCCCCAACAAAGGACCAATCATATAGCTAGTTTGACCATAATCAAACGCTCCGTAAGTTGTACCATTGCCCTTAACTGAAAAGCCAAATGATTGAGGATTTTCTACTGTAAAATCTAGTTCTAGCATGAAATAACCTAAACTATCACATTCTCCAGCTTCAACAAAAACACTATCGATATTGCAACTTCCACATTCAAGCATTGTGTCAGGATTAAAATTCATAGTTTCAAGTTCATAGAAGTCGCCATCCATTTCTATACTTAATACATCGTTAAACTGATAGTTTAAAATTAGTTGTATTTCCTCATCAGTTTCTGTCAATAGTATAATTGAATCGTTAGCCAAATACGTAAATTCAATTAACTCATAACAGGAAAAATCTTCTTCAAAATCGTAAATTATAAATTCATTCTCATTTATTTCAATGTATTCGAACTCTGATTCTAAAACGTATTGGCCTACTAAATTTACGTCACTTTCGAATGAAATGTTAATTGGAAAAGTACACTCTATTACTTCTTCAGTACCAGAAAAGTAACCACTGATTAACTGAATATTTCCTTCAAATGGAAAATCTAATAGATCATTTACCAACAGGTACCTTGTGTCAGAATAAACGCCACCAAAACCGTACACATTTGCTGCATTTTCCGATTCGTAGGCTAGGGTTTCGCCGTCTTCGTTTACCATTATAAAGCCTGCATATGGAAAATTGACTTCATCGGGTAAATTAGTGGATAAATTTATTTGAATGTATAACTCATCATCTTCCGGCGAGTATACCAAACCAGCGTACTCTACAGTAATTGAATCACAGACACTTCCTTCTACTAAGGTCGAACAATCAATCAGGTTTCCTTGTTCATCATAAGCAGAAACATAGGAAGTTACACCATTACATTCTGTTGCTTCGCAGGAGTTGCTATACAATACACCATCACACCCACAAACAGGCTCATAAATTAAAAAACAGATACAATCAGGATTAATAGAGCTTTCATCAATACAGTCTTGTGCATGCAAGATGATTGGTGTAAGAAACAGTAAAAGAAATATTTTTTTAAACATATTTTTGAAGGTTAAGTTTAATCAAATCTAATTAAAAAAAAATAACTTCTCAAAATCTTGAGTTTACAATATTATTCTTGGTAGATCCAAAGGTGTAACTAAGACCAAAACTCATGTTAAATTTATAATTTGATTCTAATTCTCTTTGACGGCTAAGAATATCTTCAACTTCTCTATGTTTTGTGAAAAATTAAATAACGGAAAAGACAACAGTAAAAAAAGAATTTTTTTCATGGTAGATAGTCTATGAATTCATAACTTACTTTTCTATTTTATTTTATAAAACTGACATTTTGACCCAAAAATTCCTATTGGCATAGATTTTGCCTTATATATTTACAGAAATACTATTTGTTATGAATGTTCCAAAAAAAACACCAGTTTTAAGTCCATTTGAAATTGAAAAATTATGCCATTTATTACAATGTGATAAAGAAGAGTTGTTTAATTTCGAGAAACTTGCTGATGAAATTTCTGAAGAAACCGATTCTACTTACGATGCCGTAATGAAGCTTCTTCAAAAAGGCCATAATGTTCGAGAGGTTGCTCTAATAGCAATGTTCATCGGACGTACTGAAGGCTACTTACAAGCAGAATCTGACATGGAAGAAGAGATTAAAGACAAACTCTACAAGGCTTTTAGAGGAAATAGAGGAGGGAATTCGTAAATTTAAAATAGATTTTTTATCAGTTGAATATAATTTAACTACTTTTGTATAACTATAAACTTGTTTAGTTATACAAAATGAACACTGACTTAACCTTCATCAACGAAAAAATAAATGCTATAAAGCCAATTGCCTACGCTAAAAACAGAAATTTTATTGATGGATCGGTTAGTAAATTATCGTCTTATATTTCTAGAGGCGTTATCTCAACAAAAGATATTCTATCATCATTACTCAATAGAGGTTTTGACCCCTACAAAATTGAAAAGTTCATTCAAGAATTAGCTTGGCGAGATTACTGGCAACAGATTTGGGTTGAGAAACAGGACGAAATCAACAGCGATTTAAAACAAAATCAAGTTAATGTCAAAAATTTCCAAATACCAAAAGCTATTATTGATGGAAACTCATCTATAGAGGCAATTGACAATGCCATACATGACTTTTATGAAACCGGATACATTCATAATCATGTAAGAATGTACATCGCTGCCATCTGCTGTAACAACGCTAAATCCCATTGGAAACTACCCGCTCAGTGGATGTATTATCATTTATTAGATGGAGATTGGGCTAGTAATAGCCTAAGCTGGCAGTGGGTGTGTGGTACTAACAGCAATAAATTGTATTTCGCAAATCAAGAGAATATCAACAAATACTGCTATACTCAACAAAAAAACACTTTTCTAGATGTAGATTATTCACAGTTTTACACAATGGACATTCCAGATTCATTGAAAGATACTATCGATTTAGAACTTAAAACGCCATTGCCAAAAAGCGACAATGCTATTCAGATTAACAGCGAAATTCCGACATTAATCTACAATTACTACAACCTTGACCCCAAATGGCGAAAAGAAGAAAAAGCTAACAGAATACTACTTATTGAACCGACCGTATTTGAAAAATACCCTATTTCAAAGAAGTCAATGGATTTTATGATTAACTTGTCAAAAAACATAGACGACATTCAACTATTTGTTGGCTCTTTTGATGAACTTAAAGCAGTCGTTAACAACAGTCAACTATATTTTAAGGAACACCCATTAAACGGACATTACAAAGGCATAGAAGACCAAAGGGATTGGATGTTTTCAGTAAAAGGCTACTACCCTTCATTTTTTAAATTTTGGAATAAATGTAGAAAGGAACTAAAACCACTAAAGCAATGAATAGCGTAAACATTATATTTCCAAATCAATTATTTGAAAACAGCCCTTTACCTCTTTCAACTTCTACCTCGTACATTATTGAAGATGAATTATTTTTCAAACAATACAATTTTCACAAGCAAAAAATAGCTTTGCATCGCTCGAGCATGAAATTTTATGAGTGGCACTTAAAAGCTAATAATTTTCAAGCGAAATACATAAGTCATAATGATATTTTAGCGGATATTGATTCTCTATTTAACCAATTTAAAAGCGAACAAATCGATTGTGTATGCTACATTAATCCTGTCGATAATTTTCTCTCGAAAAAAATCGAAAAAAGCGCTTCAAAACACAATATAAAACTAGAGAAGTTTGACAATCCTAACTTTCTTACTAAAGAAAACGAATTGGGCGATTTTTTCAAAGCCAATAAGAAAAAGTTTTTCCAAACATCCTTTTACATCTCACAGCGTAAAAAGTTCAAAATTTTAATCGATGAAAATGAAAACCCTATTGGGGGAAAATGGAGTTTCGACACTGACAACAGGAAAAAATACCCTAAGACCAAAACGCCACCAACTATTAAAGCAGTAAAATCAGATGAATTTTACAAAGAGGCTATTGAATACGTCCAGACATACTTTTCAAAGAATCTTGGTGAATTAACTGAAACACCGCTTTACCCATCAAATTTTGAATCCTCAAAAAAGTGGTTTGAAGACTTTTTACAAAACCGATTTTATGATTTTGGAATATATGAAGACGCCATTGTAAAAGAAGAGTCGTATTTAAATCATAGTATAATAACTCCAATGATGAATATCGGTCTGATAACACCTGAATACATCATAAATACTACTTTGAGTTTTGCAGAAAAAAATGACATTCCATTAAATTCACTAGAGGGTTTTGTAAGACAGATTATTGGCTGGCGAGAATTTATCAGAGGTATTTATGAAGTGAAAGGAAGCCAAGAACGAACAACAAACTTCTTCAATTTTAAGCGAAAAATACCTGCTTCTTTTTATGACGGCACAACTGGAATTGAGCCAATTGATAATACTATTAAAAAAATTCTAAAAACAGCCTATTCGCACCACATTGAACGCTTAATGATAATAGGCAATTTTATGCTATTATGTGAATTTGAGCCTGATGACGTTTACCAATGGTTTATGGAAGTGTACATTGATTCCTATGACTGGGTTATGGTGCCTAATGTGTATGGTATGAGTCAGTTTTCAGATGGTGGATTGATGTCAACTAAACCCTATTTCAGCAGTAGTAATTACATTAAAAAAATGAGTGACTACAAAAAATCTGATTGGGAAGATACTTGGGACGCTCTTTACTGGCGATTTATTCATAAATACGAACACATTTTCAAAAATAATATTAGAATGAAATTCATGGTCAATATGTATCATAATATGAGCGATGAAAAAAGGAATAAATTTGAAACTATTTCCAGCTCATACCTAAATTCCTTAGACCAAAAAAAGTAAAATGATATATTATTTTCAAGAGTATAAATTATTACTTTTGAAAATAAAAATAATCAATGAGCGTATTCCTTGCTGCACTGTCAATTTTTCTTTTACGTCTTTGTGATCAAAGCCTAGGAACAGTTAGGGCTTTATTAATTGCAAAAAACAAATCAATATATGCAGGTTTAGTGGGTTTAGTAGAATCCGTAATCTGGATATTAGCTGTATCAAAGGTAATTGAAGATATTGATGACTCTTTGCTCATCGCTGGCTATGCATTAGGCTTTGCAGCAGGAACAATTTTGGGCTCATATATCGAGGGTATTCTTGGATTTGGAGATGTAGTAGTCAGAGTTTTTACACCCATTGACTCCCCCAACGTAGCCAAACCTCTCAGAGAAAAAGGATTTGGCGTAACAGTAATGAATGGTGAAGGAATAAAAGGCTCTGTTAGAATTTACTGGTGTATTATTCCTAAAAGAAAACTCAAAACGGTATTAAAAATAATTGAAGACACAGCCCCTAACTCATACATAACCACTGAGTTTGCTAACCCAATGTCTTTGAAAAAATAATACTTCACAAACATTTTAATTTCTTAAATTTATCGATAGCATTACGCTAACCTTTAACGATATATGTTTTTAACAAAAAAAAACGCTTTTGGTCACAATCTATTTTTAAAAAAGTGGCTAGTAAGAATTCTTGGAATTCTTTCGCACACTCGATTTAGAGGTATAGATAAAATGTATATTAGTGGTACTCACGTCATTGAAAATCTTCCAGAAAAAAACGTTCTATTTATTTCAAACCATCAGACCTATTTTGCTGACGTTGCGGCAATGATTCATGTGATAAATGCAACTCTAAGCGGAAGAAATAATAACATTAAGAATATCGGATACTTATGGAAGCCCAAAATGAATTTATATTTTGTTGCTGCCAAAGAAACCATGAAATCTGGCTTGCTGCCTAAATTAATGGCACACGCTGGCTCCATAAGTATTGACAGAACTTGGCGAAGCAAAGGAGAAAGTATTCAAAGAGAAGTTAAATCAGAAGATGTTTCAAATATTGATAAAGCACTTAATGACGGCTGGCTAA
>Ga0209555_10000294_pt1 | contig 42820 bp, 30 predicted proteins | sample SaaInl85LU_5_DNA_FD_184643 | JGI IMG/M metagenome (GOLD analysis project Ga0209555, IMG submission 184643) | Marine microbial communities from expanding oxygen minimum zones in the Saanich Inlet - ESP_85LU_5_DNA (SPAdes) (version 2) | ecosystem: Environmental > Aquatic > Marine > Intertidal...
CGCGCTGCTGACTATGGCAGCGATTAAAAACCAAGATCGTGTCGGTCTCATACTGTTCAGTGATGAGATCGAGCAGATCGTGCCCGCCAGAAAAGGGCGAAGCCACGCGATGCGTATCATGGATAGCCTAGTCAACTTCCAACCAAAAAAGAAAGGAACCAACTTTGCTGAGACAATCGGTCGCTTTGGACATATTGCACGTAAACATTCAGTCGTCTTTGTTGTCTCTGATTTCCTAACAGAAGATTACGCAAGTGAGCTCCAACATCTCGCCTTTAGGCACGATGTAAACGCCGTCCACATCAGCGACAATCCATTACAAAATACTAGCGCCTCAGGGTTGCTACGCATGCGCGATGCCGAAACCGGCATAGAAAAAGTCTTCGACCTTAAAGCAAATACACATGCGAGCGAAGCACACAGCCAAAAATTACATCAACAAATGCTGGAAGCGGGAGTTGGCCTCCTCGAGTTACCCGTCGGTGATAATTGCGTAGAAGCACTCGCTGGCTTCTTCCACGAGCGCCACCAACATGTGGCCGATCATACTGGCAGCTAAGGCATGGATCTTTACGTGATGTATTTTCAAAAAAGAAGGAGCTCCCCGCTAGGCTCTACACTCGGCCGTTACATAAAAATGAATATAGCGATGGTCGCGTTCCTATGCGCATACCCACTCCTGCATGCTACAGGCGTGCAGGTGTGGCTAGAGCCAACAAGCTGTAAGCTTGGTGATTTAGTGACTCTACACGCGCAACTCGAAAGCTCAGAGTTTGCGGAATTCTCCCTAAAATTTAATTCTCATAAAGCGCTCCATTTCGTGAGCCAACAAAAACTACCTGTCAGCTATGACGGTCAGATTTATCGACAAAAATCAATTTGGCTGATGCAAACAATGGATTCGGGCTTGATTGAGTTGACTGATATCAAAGCAAGCATTCAGCGCGGTGCAATCAGGCACGAACAAACGATTGCACCGCAAACCATAAACGTCGTTGGTTACGCTGCTGCAAAGGACCCAAGCACCCCCCTGCCCCTGCCGCCCCGGGCTTCCGAAGACAACAATGAGCCAACTCTGGCCTTATGGATCGCTGGAATGGCACTACTCGCCTTTGGGATATACCTCTATTTTGCACGCAAGAATCGCAACAAACCTGACAACACGAGCAGAGCTAGTGCACCCACTCTCGCGAATTTAATCTCAGCGCTTGAAGCTGGTGAATGGTCGCCAAAGCTCATCGAATCGATATTAAGTAACCCCAAGGTCGCACTCACTCAAGAGACTCAAAGCGCCCTTGAGGACGTTCTTTACAGCAAAAGAAAAAACGCCGATGCAAATACACTACTTACGATCATACGAAAGGAGCCCCGCGCATGAGCTTCGCCTACCCATGGGTGCTGCTGCTGATCCCGATCTTGCTGTGGCTACTTAAACGCCAACGAAAGCGCGCATCGATCCCTGTGCCATCAGTTAACCTCTGGGCAAATCAAGCTCCAGGCAAAGCGCGCTTTCTATGGATCCCTGTCACCCTTCGTCGCGTATCCATAATTTGGATACTTATAGCCATCGCACACCCACAAATAGAGTCCACCTATTCACTGGAAGTCATAGATGGTATAGCCATACAAATGCTTGTCGATGTTTCTAGCAGTATGGATATGAGCATCAAAGATCAGGAGGGACAAAGCACGAGTCGCATAGAAGTCGCCAAGAAACTAGTTGAGCACTTTATCGCGGGTGATGGAGACCAACTTAAAGGGAGACCACACGATCTTATCGGCTTAATTACTTTTGCGCGTTATGCCGATACACGTAGCCCGCTTACCTATGGACATGATGCTCTCCTGCAAATCGTTCGACACTTAGAGATACAAGAACGCCCAAATGAAGACGGCACCGCATATGGTGATGCCCTAGCAATCGCTGCCGCACGTTTACGCAATCCAGAAGCGCTCAAATACGGCTCACAAGCAGTCAGTGCAAACGAGATCAAAAGTAAGGTCATTATTCTTCTAACAGATGGGGAAAATAATTCTGGCGCCCACTTGCCCATTGAGTCTGCAGGTCTCGCGAAGCAATGGGGCTGCCGCATTTATACAATTAGCCTAGGAACACCCAACCAAGGCAGCGACGATCCGACTCTGGTAAGTTCGCTCACTGCTGCTGAGAAAGTGCTCAATCATATCAGTGTGCAAACAGGTGGTCTATTCCGACAAGCAGACGACTTTGAGTCACTACTCTCGGTTTATAAAGAAATCGACCAATTGGAGCGCTCACAAATCACAACACAAAGCTTCGACCGCACAGCCGATTGGCTATGGCTGCCACTAACCATCACCATTTCTAGTCTACTCCTCGCCTTAACCTTAGAAGCAACTTGGTTGCGTATCGTGCCATGAGCGAGTTCACCTTTCAATGGCCTACAGCATTGGCACTCCTATTGATTTCGTTCCCTCTGGCTGGACTGCTACTCCATGCACGTAAACAACGATTGCTACTGCTTCAAGCAATGGACGGCAACCATCCGACACACCGTAAACGGCGCGACATACTTCGCATTGCAGCATTCATCCTATTGATACTCTCACTCGCACGACCAGGCTACGCACCACACACCGAAGCTACATCTCGTTCGGGGCGCGATGTTGTTTTTGCCATCGACGTTTCACAAAGTATGCTCGCTGAAGATGCGAAACCTTCCCGCTTAGAGGTTGCCAAGCAAGGCATTCGCGACGCACTCAACATATTCCATAGCGAGCGTGTTGGTCTAGTTGTCTATGCAGGTAGTGCATCTATCCAGTGTCCACTCACCTACGATTACGATTTCGTGCGCTACATGCTGAACAACGCCCATACGCGCACTGTCGACTTTGGAGGCACCACACTCCAATCAGCTGTAGAAAAAGCAGTCGATCAAGTATTCATCGATGGTCGACAAGGCGTGCAGGATCTAATTGTCCTAACAGATGGTGGTGACCATGGGTCCATCATCCCCAAAACCATTGATCTATTAGATAAGAAAGGCGTCGACACTCTACTCATCGGCCTCGGAAATCCACACCAGGGAGCGCCGATCAAACTTAAAGATCTCGAAGGCAATACCCGACTACTCGAATATCAAGGCAGCCCCGTTTATACAAAACTCGACGATGCGGCTTTGCGAGAATTTGCCGCCCAGAGCAAGCGTATCGACTATTTTGCTCCGGGTATCAGTCCCTTTAACCTCGGGCAAGTATATAGCGACTACGCACACAATAAACAGAGCAACTTCACTGATACTGAAAACGGAATCCTTGTCTATAAGGAAGCTGCAGTGTTTTTTCTTATTCCTGCGCTGATCCTTCTACTCTTATCAGAACGAGTTGGTGTGCGTGGCATACAACTTACCCATGCCGGTTTAATTCTTGGCGCGACATTCATGCTGGCTCCCCGTTCAAATGGAGGCGAAGCCCTTCAGGAAAATTTCAACCAAGCCATAACTAGCCTTCAAGCTGAGACATTTGAAGAAGCCCAGGCACTCTTTGCGGAGCTCCATCAACAAGCCACACAGCACACCGCAACAACCGATCAATTAGCTGCCATAGAATTCAACCGCGGCCTTGCTCTAATTGGTCAAGCCAATGCACAAGAATCACCGCAACTCGCACTCAGTTATGCACAGCAAGCGCAACTCGCATTTTTGTCGGCCAAGCGCAGCGCACCAGACTTAGAGCGCGCGGGTATCCGCCTACAAATTACCGCGAGGATCGTGACTGAGCTGCGAAAACAGATCGCAAATACTGAAGCACAAAACAATCAACTAAGCCAAGAGATCGAAAACATTATAAAGCGCCTGGAAGCCCTCTTAGAAGCCCAATCAAATCTCCGTAAAACGCTTGTAGTGCATGCGTCGGGAACTCGCGCAACGACACAAATCAAAGCATTCATTAAGCATCAAAACGAGCTGCATACTGAGGCGGCTGAGGTGCAGTTGGCCATGCAGAAAGTCGACGCCATGAAACAGCTTCCAGATAAAGGCACCGCGTCGCATAACACGCCAATGAGAGCAGCTATACAACTCATCCAGTTAGCTCAAATTTCCCAAAAATCTGCGGCCACTCATTTGCAGCAGTTCGAACAATGGCCAATCAGTATACAACTTCAACTCGATGCAGAGTATCAGATTGAAAAAATCCTAGAATTACTTGCGAACGATTCACAAAACGATCCGTCTGAAAACCAAGACTGGGATGAATTCGAAGAAGACTTTAATTACACCGAAGAATCTCAACAATCGACAAACCGTTCTGAAGCACTGAAGGGTGACTTCGCTGCGTCATCAGAGATGCAGGAGCTCCCAGTTCCGAACTACTCGGCTGAAGACATCCTAATGGAAGAAGTCGGCAACCAACAATTTCGTCAGCAAAAACGGGCAAGCGCAAATGCTGCTAAAGTAGAGAAGGATTTCTAATGCGCACTTGCTTCTATATAACTCTCATCGCCCTACTCAGCCTGCGACTACACGCCCAGCAAAGTGACCACTCAAAAGAAGGCACTCCATCGCTTGATCGTTTGACGAATAAGGAGTCGACCACCGCGATCACACCAGACAGTGACACTCTACCGTTTTCAGTCGTCACTTACGAACTCGCAGAAAAAACATGGTTTACAGATCGATTAGCCAATGCCGTGGTCTGGTTCGATGAAGCGGTCGAAGTGGCAGAAGATAGCTTCGGTGCTTTAAGTGACATCAATATTCTAGAAATTAAAACGCTCAAAGAACCCAATACAAAATCGGGTAGATACGCCGCTGTCATTCGTTTTATACCACGTCACAATGGCGAAGCCACACTCCCCCAGATCACTTTCAGCAGTGATCGTAGAACTTACAAAACGCGGCCTATATCGATTAGTGTTAGCCAACCAATACGCTCTGAAAATATGTCGCTCTCACTCTCACCAGAGAAGCAAAGTGTGTATGTAGGTGAAGCACTAAAACTAAAGCTATCATGGACGTGTTCGTTGAATGCAACCGAACTGAAATCGCTCAAACTATATCCAGATTTCTTCAATAACGCTTCGATCGACGTCGTCATTCCAAGAAACACTTCCGAGGAAAATACACACGTAGGGATTCCTATTGGAGGCCGTCGCGTGATCGCAACGCGCACGCTACCGAATGAGGAATCGAAGGCGCTCGGCACGATTGACCTAGTCCTCTATCTACGCTTCACAGAACCAGGCAACTATACACTGCCCGAAACAAGGCTGGAATGTATTCGCCTTAAAAAGGCAGACAGCGACTTCGCTCGCTATGCAGCACACTTCAACAACGGATTGTTCGAAGCAGTCGAAGCCGACCAGCTCTACACACGAATCTACGCCGTCGCACCCGCAATCGATATCATAGTAAAACCTCTCCCCGTCAACGATAGTGGATTAGAATACTCGGGATTGGTTGCGCCAATTGATTTCGAGGTATCCATAAATCCAACTGAGCTTGAAATCGGTCAAATTTTAGAAATGGATATTAAAGTCAGTGGAAATACGCCACACAACATGATCGAATTACCAACACTAAGCCACCAAGCTGGCCTGCGTGAACGATTCCTCGTCGACAACGACCTCAACCGAATATGGCACAGTGAAGGCACCTTATTTCGCACTTATCTGCGGCCACTAAGCACAACCATTCAAGCCCTTCCGGCGCTTCATTTTCTTATACTTAATCCCAACAGCGGCGTTTATGAAACTCACTCGACTGAGGCCATCCCACTAAAGACGTTGCCTAGTGAAGGACGCAGTTTCATTCCACTCAAGAACTACAAAGGTGCAAGCATCACACTAACGAATCAGCCAGAAGGCATCTGGCACAATCTGAAAGTTAATCGCATGAATGATATACTAAACACGCTCTTCGACTCACTCAGTCGTCACTTTTGGCTCTGCATCGCCCTTGGCCCATTTGCTTTCATTTGCCTGCGACCGATCGTAAACAATCAACGGCGGCGAGCCTACGACCACAGTTATCGAATCCGAATGGATGCCTATAAGCGCTTCAAACGCGCGACCAAGCAATCACCTGAAAAATGGACCACATTTCTCAACTTCATGGCTGTAAATTTTGAAAAATCTGGCAAAGCATGGACAATGAGTGACTCGATAAATGCACTCAAAACAATCAATGCAAGCGACACTGATATCGAAAATATCGTCCGTATGCACAAAGATTTGGATGCACGCGACTTTAGCTCAAGCTCTAATGAGGTAACCTTTTCTCAACTCGATTCAGTCGCGAAACAAATACTCAAAAGCATCAGCAAACTATCGATCATTCTACTACTTGCAGGACATTCACTCACACCGAAAGCAACAGCAGCAAACTGGAGCGAAGCTGAGCACCTCTTCACCCAAGCACAGAATGGAATCCCAGGAAGCGAGGCAGCAAACGCACTCTACCAACAAGCGGCACTAAAATTTCAAGCCGAAGCCACGATCGAGAAGCACCCTGGTGAATCCTGGGTAAATGCTGGTAATGCATGGTTTAAAGCAGGTGCAACAGGTCGAGCCATCGCGGCCTATCGAAACGCGCTCAACTACCGCCCTTTCGACAGTAAGCTCACAGAAAACCTCGCTGCCGCACGCGCCATGACGTTAAACGAAATACCAGAGAACACGCATTGGTGGCAACGTGTGCCATTACGATGGCTCAAAGCGACGACCGTCATCGCCAACCTTATCTTCTGGATCGGTCTATTATTTTGGATACGTTATCGGAATCGCCAAGCACTCATCTTTGCGACATTTTGCACGACATTTCTACTATTCGTATCAGTTTTTTTACTACAACGAGCATACAAAATCCGAACCGCTGGAGTGATCATCGCAGATGTATCCTACGCAAAAAAAGGGCCGAGTCACGCATATGCCAACGCCTTCAATGAGCCACTTCATGATGGTGCTGAGTTTATCGTCCTCGAGAATCAAGAAAACTGGAGCTTCGTGGAATTCAGCGACGGACGCCGCGCGTGGGTCCTATCGAGTCAAACTACCACATTCACCCAATAACACAGACCCCAAGTAGCACTTCTAAAACCTAATTGCCCGCCATTTCTCCAATCTTTGGATTCTTCATCACAGAGTCAAAGACCGTAGCAATACCACCGCGCAAAGCATCGTCACCAGAAGTGCCCACGATTAATTCAAGAGGATCTGTCATATAAGCCAGCGTATCATTCAAAGTCGCTTCACGAATCACAGGTTCGACATATTTCAGCAGCTCAGAAAGACGCCCGCCAACAACCACCATCGATGGATTAAACGTCTGAACTAAACGGGCTAGACCAGCTCCAACGCTCGCACCGATTTCAGACAATACGCCAAGGACGACTTCATCACCCAATTCCACTTTATTTAAAACACAGTCTATCCACCCATTGCCCGAAGCATTATTAGTCGGAAAATCAACGCCTGCCTCAGAAAGTTTTCTAAATAAAGCTGCCGCACCAATTTCAGTAACCCAACAACCCTGCTTACCACAGCTGCAAACAACACCGTTATCAGCAAAGCTAGTATGCCCGACCTGCCCTGCAAAGCCCAGTTTACCACGCAACAACACTCCATCTACGAAAACACCTGCGGCCAACCCGCCCCCCAAACTGAGATATATTAAATTACGGACTCCAGGACGCTCGCCAAAATGGTGCACACCGATAGCGCCAGCATGCGCCTCATTCTCAACGTAGACCGACACTTCGAAACGTTTCTCCCAAGTCGTCTTCAATGCCACACGCTGCCAACCTGTAGTAGGTCCAAAAGCCAATTGACCTTCTTCGCGATCTACCAAGCCCGCCCAAGTCACACAGATACCGAGACACTGCAAGCCCTTCGATTCACTCAATTGAATTGCCTTCTCAACCATGGAGACCGCAATCGCCAAAGTAGCTTCAGACGATCCCTCTGAATCAATTGGGTTTTGTGCACGATAAAGCACCTCTTGCCCAAAATCAGTCAGCAGTATGCTTATACTGTCGATATCAATATCAACTGCAATCATCGCCCCGAACGCTGGATTCAAATTCAACAACAGACCTGGGCGTCCTGCGCGACCCGAATCATACTCTGTCTCACTGACCATTGACGCATCGATTAGATTCGCGATTATATTCGAAACTGTCGCTCGCGTCAGTCCGAGTTCAAAGGCAATGTTAGCACGTGATAATGCACCCTTAAGACGTAACTGATTCAAAACACTGACAGCGTTCAAGCGACGGATATCACCACGATCAAATTTTTGTTGGCTCGGCATATTTTTGACAAAAAAGACTTTTTTATATTGCTAAGTTTGTAATTAGACCTCAATTAGTTTACTTAGTAAACTTTATATTTCAAAAAAATCAGGAACCTCTGCCAATTCGGCAAACTAAATACTCCATGAACCCAATAAATAAGAAGCAAACCACCCTAGCCAGTCGTCGCGATTTCCTCAAAACATCCGCAGCATTTGGCGCCTTAACAATCCTGCCTTCATACGTTGCATTAGGTAAGCAATCTGGAACTGGGATCGGACCCAATGAGAAAGTCAACCTAGCCGTCATCGGCATTGGCAACCAAGGCGGTAACGACCTAAAAACACTCTTTGGATCAGGACATTGCAATGTCGTTGCACTCTGTGATATCGACCTCGAAGGCAAGCATACTCAAGGTTCACTTAGGGCGCATCCTTCCGCACGTAAATTCAAAGACTTCCGTGTGATGTTTGATAAGATGGCAAACGAGATTGACGCCGTCCTCATTGCAACCCCCGACCATTCACACTTTGCCGCTACGATGTTAGCGATGTCCTTGGGCAAGCACGTATTCGTTGAAAAGCCCCTCGCACACACCTTTGGGCAGAGTGAGCGCTTGATTCGTATGAGTGCAAAACACCCCAATGTCGTAACACAGATGGGCAACCAAGGACACTCTGGGGCCAACTATTTTCAATTCAAAGCATGGCGTGAGGCAGGTATCATCAAAGATATCACTCGCATTACTGCCCACATGAACAGCCGACGCCGCTGGCACGGATGGGGCAGCAAAGCGACCAAATATCCAAGCGAGCCACTACCTGCTGGCGTCGATTGGGATCAGTGGATGGATGTGGTCGCACAACCACACCCCTACAGTAAAAAACTTCACCCACAGGAATGGCGCAGTTGGTATGACTACGGCAGTGGATGCTTCGGCGATTGGGGTCCACATATCCTCGACACCTGCCACCGTTTCCTAGAACTCGGTCTACCAACTGATGTCACTGCAGTTCACCTAGATGGCATCAATAAGAGCGATTTAATTTATCCAGCTTCATCCACTATTCGCTTTAGTTTCCCAGAGCGTGGCCCTGATTTACCTGCCTGCGAAGTCACCTGGTATGATGGCGTAAAGAACAAGCCAAAACTCGAAGCGGAATTCAGCGAACCGGCTAAAGGCGAAACCGTTGCCAAAGCGACCGTGCTCGATAGACCTGGAAAAGTCCTCTACAGTAAGGACCTCACATTCAAGGGAGGTCACCATGGCGAACCACTCCAAATCGTGCCACGCGAAAAATATATGGACATGCGCGGGAAGCTTCCGAGATTCCCACAAAAGAACTCGAACCACTACGCTAATTTCCTACTCGCCTGCAAGGGGGAAGAGGAAGCACGCTCACCTTTCAGTGTCAGCGGCCCACTCACACAAGTATTCAACCTCGGCGTTCTAACACAGCGCTTTGGTGGCACAATCAAGTTCGATACTCAAAGAAAGCAGATCACCAATAACACAGCCGCGAACACACTGCTCGACCCTGTACCTCGCAAGGGATGGGAACAATACTACGTGCTTTAATAAAACAATTCCGACACAAACATATACATGAAAACAATCACAGTATTCGCACTCTGCCTAGCCACACTATCCGTGGCCTGCGCCAATCAAGTTTCTGAAAGCCAAAAACGATACATTCAGAAATATGCAAAGCAGGAAAACACGCCCAACCCAAAAGACATGCTCATCAACACAGAGCCAGAGCCAAGTTTGGTTGGCCGGGGCTTTATAGAGCTATTCAATGGTAAAAACCTTGATGGGTGGGTCCCCTTAGGTGGCCACTGCACTTTCGAAGTCAAAGACGACGTGATCGTCGGAACAACGATTAAAGGCTCGCCGAGCACTTACCTATCCACAGTGAAAGACGACTATACAGACTTCATCTTCACAGCGGAGATCAAATGGGCGGTGAATGGCAATACCGGCATCATGTTTCGTGCCCAGCAAGAAGCTAATACAAATGGTAAAGTCAAGGTCTACGGACCACAATGCGAAATGGAAGGCGATGTGGGCACACGTCGCTGGTCTGGAGGCATCTATGGCCAATCGGCAGGCGGATGGGCGTACCCACTCTGGCTAGACGCACACGAAGAAGCGCGCAATGCTATCAAGAAGGGCCAATGGAATCGCGTAACCATTCAAGCCATCGGCACCAACGTAAAAACCTGGATCAATGGCATCCCTGCAGCCAACTGGGAAACCGAAGAATATAAAAAAGGCTACTTCAGTCTCCAAGTGCATTCAGGTAAGGCCGGTGAAATTCACTTCCGAAATATCAAGGTCAAGGAACTTGCCGCAGCAGCTCACTGAAAGGATCTCTTCGCTACAGGCGACTTCTCGGAGTGGACTCGTATCAATGGTAAACCTGTCAAAAACGGCTGGCATATTGAAAGTGGTGTCGTTCACCGCACAGGATTTAGGCCTGGAGATATCATCACTCGCAAACACTACAAAGACTTTGAGCTACGTTTCAACTGGAAGATATCCGAAGCCGGCAATAGCGGAGTAAAATATCGAACGCTCGGCAGCTTAGGCCTTGAATATCAAATTCTCGATGACCACAAACACAAAGACAGCAAAGACCCCACGCACCGCGCGGGGTCACTGTATGCATTGGTCGCCGCGCCTGACAATAAACCAATCAATCCGGTAGGAGAATGGAACCACAGCCATATTGTAGCCAAAGGAAACCAAATTGAGCACTGGCTCAACGGCAAGAAAATCGTCGAAATCGAATATGGGAGCGACGATTGGAAAAAACGTTTTCAAAAAAGTAAATATTCCAAACACGAAGACTTCGGTAATCGAGCCGGTCCCATACTCTTACAAGACCACCTAGACGAAGTCTGGTTTAAGAATATTCAGATCCGCGAACTTTAGCACACATAACCGACAACAACTCCCCTAACTAATGAGTAAGCAAATCGAATCGATCGAATCCATCCAGCAGCGCGGCTTTCTAGGCAAGCTAACTGGTTACGGCAAAATGACTGGCCCTGGCTGGGTCCAAGCAGCAGTGACCCTTGGAGGCGGCTCCCTTGTCGGCGCACTCTACCTCGGCATTATCGGAGGATATGAATTCCTCTGGTTACAACCTTTAGCGATGCTGTGCGGTATCATTATGCTCGGCGCCATTTCCTACGTCACGCTTTCATGCGAAGAGCGACCATTTCGAGTGATGCAAAAAAAAGTCTCCTCGACGCTCGCATGGGGATGGCTGATTGCCACAGTGATTGCTGACACCGTTTTTTGCGCCGCGCAGTTTTCGCTCGGTCGTGGTGCCATCGAAGATAATCTGGGATTCAATCCTGGTCCTTACGTGATCACAGGTTCTCTCTTTATCATGGCACTCTCACTCATCGCACTCGGTCAAAAAAATGAGCGCGCATCGCGATTAATTGATAATATCCTAAAGGGCCTCGTCGCAGTTATCGTAATCGCCTTCATGGGCGTAGTGGTCACTCTCATTAAAAATGGCGCCGTATCATGGGGCAGCCTTTTCTCAGGGCTGATTCCTGACTTTACCGCACTCTTCAAACCAACCGATTTAATTGCATCAGCAATTGCAACAACTGGCGAAAGTGCCAGCTACTGGACCGAATACGTCACCTCTGAGCAACGCGGTAAAATCATCGCTGCCTTCGGCACCGCTGTCGGCATCAACATGACTTTCCTCCTTCCTTACAGCCTCAAGAAACGGGGCTGGGGCAAACAACATAGAGAGCTCTCTCGTTTCGATCTCGTGCTTGGACTTTTCGTGCCATTCATCCTCGGCGCTTCAGCACTGGTGATCGCATCAGCAGCTTCTTTCCACGCCAAATATGCTGACGTTCTCGACGAAAACGGCATTCCTTACCCAGAAATGCAAAGCGCTTACTACAAGGTATTAGACAAAAGCTTGGCACATCACAATGCAGACTTCGTCACCCTGGACGACGCTGCAAAAGATGTCGCGCGCAGCTCTGCACCACTCGCAGACAAACAACTAGCTGCAATGCTTTCAAACCGCGACTCTGTAAACCTCGCACAATCACTAGAGCCATTCCTTGGTAAACACTCACAAACGATTTTCGGAATTGGTGTGCTTGCCATGGCGATTTCTACAATGCTCGTACATATGATGATGAATGGCTACGCAATCAGTGAAGCATTCAACAAAGTAGGCAGTGCAAAGGTCTTTATACTCGGCGCAGCGATGCCAGCCATCGCCGGACTCTTTTCACCCTTTCTCTGGAGTGGCGACGCTAAAGCCGCCATGGCGATCCCAGCATCTGTAATTGCCACCACCCTACTGCCGATTGCTTACCTAGGCTTTCTGCTACTGATGAATTCTAGATCCGCACTTGGTGATGATTTACCGAAGAACAGAGGACTCATCAATGCACTCATGGTCATCTCTGCAGGTGTGGCAACGTTCGCCTCAGTCTGGGCGCTTTGCAACAAAGGCACACCTGGCATGATTGGCATTGGCTGCCTAATCGTCCTCGCGGCACTCGGCATTAGAGGCTTTATCAAGAATAAAAACGCAACCAGTTAAACATATGAATTTCGGAATTATTGGAACAGGAATGATCGGTGGCTTTCACGCTAAAGCCATCGATGCGATGGAAGGCGGCACACTAATCGGTGCAGCAGATCGTATACTCGAGCGCACACAGGCATTTGCTGAGCAATATAACACCAAGGCCTACGCCTCAGTCGAAGAAATGCTCGCAGACCCAGCGATCGACATCGTCACCATTGGCACGCCATCAGGCGCGCACTTCGAACCTGCCATGGCAGCCATCGAAGCTGGTAAACACGTGGTGATAGAGAAGCCGCTGGAAATCACCACAGAGCGCATTGACCAAATGGTCGCAGCCGCAAAAGCAAAAGGCGTCACCATCGCCGCAGTATTGAACCGCCGCTTCCACCCAGGTATGGATGCCTTCAAGAAAGCCGCAGACGCAGGGCGCTTTGGTAAACTTACCTCCGCCTCTGCCTATGTAAAATGGTATCGCGACCAAGCCTACTACGACTCTGCGGGTTGGCGCGGCACATGGGCGCTCGACGGCGGAGGTGCCCTCATGAATCAATCCATTCACACCATCGATGCACTGATCTATCTCGCTGGACCAGTCAAATCAGTGCAGGCAAACACTGCTTGCTTGGCGCACACAGACATTGAGGTTGAAGATATTGCCGTCGCCATTGTTGAGTTTGAGAACGGTGCCCGCGGTATCATCGAAGGCAGTACCTGCACTTGGTCAAAGGACGGCCACCCTGCTCGTGTTCAATTGGCCGGCACTGAAGGCTCTGTCTTTCTCGCTGACGAAGCTTTCGAAGTCTGGGATTTCATGAACGAAACCGAAGAAGACGAAGCCATACGAGCTCAATTCATGCAGGGAGCCGAAGCTGGCCTCGGCGCAAACGACCCGACTGCAATCAACTTCTATCAGCACCAACGTAATTTCGAAGAAGTCGTCAACGCCATCAAAGAGAACCGCGAGCCCAGCACTGGCGCAAGCGAGGCTCGTAAGTGCGTTGAAGTCATTCAAGCAATTTACAAGTCTGCCCAAAACAACGGCCTAAAAGTCGAATTAAGCTAAACGTATTCATGATCTTAACAGGATTCACAGACGAAGCTGGACAGTCTCTAGCCACACAAATCAAAGCCACCAAGGACTTAGGTTGGAATCACCTCTCGGCACGCAGCATCGATGGTCAAAATATACACGACCTATCTGAAGCTGATTTCCAGAACTCTGTGGCTCAACTCAACGAAGCGGGCATTCAAGTCATCGAGTTCGGCTCCCTAATTGGTAGCTGGTCAAAGCCGATTGAATCTGACTTCGCCGTCACTATCGGCGAGATCGAGCGTGCGATTCCCCGCATGCAGCAGCTCGGCACGAAGCTAATTCGCATCATGTCCTACGCTCAAAAGCCATGGGGCGAGGATCAACAAGAAGCTGAACGCTTTCGCCGCCTAAGGGAAATCGTGCAACGCTTTAGCGACGCAGGCATTGATGCCCTCCACGAAAACTGCATGAACTGGGGAGGCTTCTCCGCCCAACACACGCTACGCCTTATTGAGGAAGTGCCGGGCTTGAAACTAATCTACGACACAGGCAACCCGGTCTTCCAACGCGACCGCTCAAAACCACAACCCTACCCTTGGCAAGACCCACTTGAATTCTACCAAACGATCCAAGCGCATGTAGCTCATGTCCACATTAAGGACTGCCTACATCCGCCAGAAGGCAGCGATGAGCCAGAGCGTTATACCTTTGCCGGCGAAGGCTTAGCCCGAATCAGTGAGACATTGAAAGCCTTGCAAGCAAATGGCTATACTGGTGCCTACGCGATCGAACCGCACATCGCAACCGTCTTCCATGCAACAGAAGGCGAAACCATCAACGAGGAACAATGCTACAACAGCTATGTCGAATATGGGCGTGCTTTTGAGCAAACACTGACACAGTCCTGTACTGCGTAAGCTAACACATACAACCACGACAACAATAGAATGCGGCGCCTACTCAGTTACACCTTACTTAGCCTACTAGGCTTAAGCACTGCCCTTGCCCAAAAGCCCAATGTGTTACTCATCTGCATCGATGACTTACGCCCAGAACTCAAGTGCTTCGGTGCTGAATATATTCATTCCCCCAATATCGACCGTCTTGCATCGCAGAGTCGTGTCTTCACTCGCCACTACACCAACGCTCCGACCTGCGGGGCGTCTCGCTTTACGCTGCTTACTGGTCAGTATGGGCCTTACACGAACGAAGCCCTATTCAGGCGCGCAGACGAATTAAAGCAGTCCCCCATAGGGGTCACTCCCAGCATGCCGGAGTGGTTCCGCCAGCATGGTTACACCACTGTATCGGTCGGCAAGGTATCACACCACCCAGGCGGACGTGGCGGAGATGACTGGGATGATTCTTCTAAAATCGAAATGCCCGACGCTTGGGATCGCCACTTAATGCCTTCAGGCGCATGGCAACACCCACGCGGCATCATGCATGGACTCTCCAATGGGCAAATACGCAATAAGCCAAGCCAGTTTGACGTGCTTGAAGCCTTTGATGGCGACGACTCTAGCTACCCCGACGGCCTCATCACGGACGAGGCCATCAAGCAGCTTAGCCAAGTATCCAAAACCGAAAAGCCCTTCTTCTTAGCCGTCGGAATCATCCGCCCACACCTCCCCTTTGGCGCGCCGAAAAAGTATCTGGATCTCTATGACGGCGTCGAATTGCCGCCAATACCACACCCAAACAAACCCAGCTACACAACGACCTGGCATGGCTCAGGAGAATTCATGAGATACAATCGTTGGCAACGTGACCCTCGCCAAGACGCCGATTTTGCAGATATGGTTCGCCGACACTATGCGGCATGTGTCAGCTATGCCGACGCGCAAGTGGGTAAGATCCTAAAGCATTTAGAAAGCTCTGGCCAAGCAGACAACACCATTGTTCTACTCTGGGGCGACCATGGCTGGCATTTAGGTGAACATGCCATCTGGGGTAAACACGCCCTGTTTGAAGAGTCTCTGCGCTCACCATTGATAATATACGCACCCAACATGCCCAAACAGGGCAAGCAAACTACAGCAATTGTCGAAACAGTAGACATTTTCCCCACCCTCTGTGACTTAGCAGGTCTCAAAAAACCGGACTTTTCAATCGGTCGCTCGCTACTTCCTCAACTCAAAGACCCACTCACACAAGGCCACAGCGCAATCGGATATACCAACAAAGCCCGAACCATACGCACAGACCGCTACCGCTTAATCCAGCATAGAAACGGCCACATGGAACTTTACGACCACCGCAAGCCAGATGCTGAAACAAACAACCTTGCAGCAAAGCATCCTGAGATTGTAGACACACTGAAAGCACAACTCGATAAGCGCAAAAAATAAGAGAACGCACAGCAATCGTGACGATATTTGTCAAAATTAGGTCATTTAAAAGAGAATAAGAACAGCGCATACCGCATAAAATTAAAACTAATAATAATTCTTAAATAACTAGTATAAAGCCCCTTAAGAAAAAACAAATCACTAAAAAACACTCACACGCATGAAGATCGCCAAGCGATTGGCTGAAATTTTATTTGTATATTTTACTATTTACTGCATATAAACCTGCCCTGTATCGTCACCATTTAACCCAATAACACACACTATGTCTTCACAAGAAAACTCCTTTTCCAACGACCTCGGATTAAGCCTTGGTATGCTTACACTCCGTATTTGGCTCGGTCTACGTGCGATTCAAACTGGCTTAGAGAAGTTTGCTGGTATAAAGAAAATTGAATACGTGCCGGTAGAAATTGACGGCGCACCCAATGTTTATGAACTCACACGAAGCATCGAGGTAAAGGCATATGGACTGTCTTACTACAAGGGTGTTCCAGCTGCATTAGAAGACAAGTTTAAGGCAGAGCCACTCATTCCAGATTTCTTCCTCGCTATTTACGACAAGATTCTAGGACCGTCCCTCCTACTTCTCGGTATTACCATCCTACTGGGTATCGCAACTCGCATTTCTCTCTTTGCAATGGGACTTGTTTACACAAGCCTGACCTTCGGCCTGATCTTAATCAAACAAGACGCTGGTGTCGCATGGCTCGGCATACACATCATCATGGTAGCAATGGCGCTCGTGCTTGCGAAACACGACAAGTTTGCTATCCTTAAAAAGTGGTAATTATAGCCCTTACAAGCCATGAATTTTGATCTACCCAGTCTCTCCCGAAGAGAGTTCCTATCGAAGTCGACACTTGGAGCAGGACTTGTTCTCGGAGCACCTTCTATTTTAAAAGCTAAAGAAGCGGGCGCACCCGCAGATGATATACGCGTCGGCTTTATTGGCTGTGGCAAGCAGCACGAAGTCTTGTTCAATGCCATGGTTAATATCCCAGGTATCCGCTATGTTGCCGCTGCAGATATTATGAAAGACCGTCTAGGTCGCACATTTGGTGCAATCAAATCTCGGTTCGATACCAATATTAAGCGTTACTACGATGCTGAAGAGATGCTCGAAAAAGAAGAGCTCGATGCCGTCTTTGTTGCGACGCCAGACTTTTGGCACGCCCCACATACTATCATGGCACTCGAAGCTGGCTGCCACGTTTACTGTGAAAAGATGATGTCCGATACACTTGAAGGTGCTCGCAGCATGGTCGCAGCGATGGACCGCACAGGAAAACTCTGCCAAATTGGGCACCAACGACGTAGTAACCCGCGCTACCTCTTCACTCTAGAAGAATTGATCAAAAAAAATAAAATTTGCGGTCAAATTATCAACATCAATGGTCAGTGGAACCGAGCACTCAGTTCCTCTCAAGACATCGCAGCAAAACCAGACATTTTGCCCAAAGCTGATGTTCTCCGTAAATATGGGTTCAATACTGGGGCCGATCACGAGCTCTCACTCGAGGAACTACGTCACCGTTTCTTGAACTGGCGCTTCTACAAATCACTTTCTGGTGGCCCCATCTCAGACCTGGGTGCCCACCAAATTGACATTTTCAATTGGTATCTAGGCGTTCAGCCAACATCACTCATGGCCTCTGGAGGGCGCAGTTACTTCAAAGACCGAGAGCACTTTGACAACGTGATGTGCGTATTCGATTACGAAACTCCAGAAGGCAATGTTCGCGCATTCTACCAAGTGCTTACGACTACTAGTTCTGGCGGAGGCTATTACGAGTCGTTCATGGGCACTGAGGGCACTATTAATATATCCGAACGCGAAGCCTTTACAAAAATCTATAAAGAGTCAGGCACAACAGATGCAGTATCCGATCAGTGGGATAAGCTCGTAGCCCGCGGCGTCCTAAAGAAAGTCGCTGCTGGTCAAGCCGCAGGTGGTGCAGACGCCATTGCATCTTACGAATCAGCACCGCCTGACGAATACTCACTTCCAGGCGGGCTCAGCAAACAGCCACACACAAATCACATCGAGAACTTCATCGCTAGTATACGAGGCAAAGCCACACTCAATTGCGATGCGCGCCATGCACTAGAATCTGAAGCTCCAATCTACTGGGTGAATCCAGCAGCAGAAAGCAAAGAAACAATCATTTTCACCGACGAACACCTACACACATAAAACTCTTATGAAAACACTCGTATCTCTTACACTCGCAGCCAGCGCATTGATCTTCACTGCATGTGGCGACAACAGTGGCGCATCAGATGATGCATCCGCTTCGTCTAGCTCAACTTCTGCTGCATCTGGCGGTAAAGTAGCTCTCAGCACTGGCATCCCGCCAGAGCTCATCGAGGGCACACCACAGCCAATCAAAGTTCCCAACCTAGAACAGGCACCCACCAGTGCACCAGTGCTCATGGTCCCTGAGGGAACGGCACTTCTATCTGCGGGCAAGCCGATAACTGCAAGCGACGACTTCCCAATCATTGGCGAACTCGAATACATCACCGATGGCGACAAAGAAGCTGGCGAAGGTTACTTCGTCGAAATCATGGACGGTGTCCAATGGGTGCAAATCGACCTAGAGGCTCCAGCTGATCTAGCAGCAATTTGGATCTGGCACTACCATTCTCAGGCACGCGCATATCACGATGTCATCGTGCAAGTATCCAATGATCCTGAGTTCGCAACTGGTGTCACCACACTGTTCAACAACGACTACGACAACTCTGCCGAGCAAGGCAAAGGCTCCGATAAACCCTATGTCGATTCCCGCTACGGCAAACTCATCGATGCCAAAGGCACCAACGCACAATACGTTCGCCTCTATAGCAATGGCAACACCGCCAATGACATGAACCACTACATCGAAGTGGAAGTCTACGGCCAATAAGCATACGATTCATTTCACTAGAGCCCGCATTTTACCATGCGGGCTTTTTTGTATCTATCGACAATTCCTCTCAAAATACTTCATCTAAGTTTGAATCAAATTCAGACCCACTACTCCCCCAACCTAGCACTCAAAGCACTGAATAACATACAGTTAAGATACTCCAAGAGAAATTAATGATCCACCAACGGCTCCCTATTATCTTGACAAACATCCATCCCAAGGCATACTGCGCCGCTTAGTTACTGCACCACCTGCGATACATCGAGCATTGCAGTTCACTACCGAAGGTGCAGCACTACTGCAGTCCTCAACGACTGCTTGCTAGCCCCTGTAAACCACGGGCTTTTTTAACATACAAATATAACAACAAACCATGATCCACTCTGGATCAAACACCCGGTAAACCACGGGCTTACAACAGTAAACAAATCGTCATCCAATAAAATTGACACCGTCCCTGTAAACCACGGACACCCTCACATACACACTAAACACTTTCACTACATGAAAATCAAAAACTGGGATACCTTCGCCTTCGTTGCGATCTACCACCTATTAATTTTGGCTCTCTTGCCAGCATTCATTTCAGTCGCATCTTGGGGTGCTTTCTGGCTGTTCATGATTACATACATCATCGGCGGCATGACCATTACAGTTGGCTACCACCGCCTTTACGCACACAAAGCCTACAATGCGAATCCATTTTTCGAATGGATTATTCTTCTAGGTTCAGCACTCTCTTTCGAGATGTCCGCGCTCATGTGGTCACACGACCACCGCATCCACCACAACCATGTGGATACCGACAAAGATCCTTATTCAATTAAGAAAGGCTTTTGGTATGCACACGTGCTTTGGCTGTTCGACTACAAGCGCGAATACGATAAAACCTTAGTCTCAGATCTTCTCAAAAACCCACGCGTCGTCCTGCAAGATCGCTACTACCTACCAATCGTTGTCGCGGTTAATTTGGGCGTCTTTTTGATCGGCTGGGCACTACTCGGTAGCGCACTAGCATCTTTCTTCATGGGTTTCCTTGTGCGCTTAGCAATGATTCACCACAGCACATGGTTTATCAACTCCCTATGCCACACATTCGGATCTAAGACATATGCCCGTGAACTGAGCGCGGTGGACAATGCCGTTCTCGCCCTACTGACTTTCGGCGAAGGTTACCACAATTATCACCACGCATTTGCCGCTGACTATCGAAATGGTATCCGCTGGTATCATTTCGACCCATCAAAATGGACCATTTGGCTCGCTTCTAAATTCGGCATGGTCAACAAACTTCGCACCATCAATGAAGTCACAGTGCAAAAGTCACTAGTTCTTAAAGATAAGAAAATGATGATAGAGCACTTAAATGAAGAAGCTGGCGAAATCGCAGCAGAATTGAAATCCAAGCTCGAAGAAGTTTCGACTATTTTTGAAGAAAAGGCTGCAGCTGTCATGGTCAAAGTTCGTGAGTTAAAGCAAGCCACAGATGATCAAAAGGCCACTCTTGAGCAAGAAGCCAAAATACTGCGCGCATCTCTCAAAGAAACATGGGATGAGTGGGTTGCTCTCACTCGCAAAGCAACGAAGCAATTCGACTTTGACCACGCGCACTAATTAACTACACACACTTTCAAAAGCCTCCGCCACCAGCGGGGGCTTTTTTTTTGCGCCTGCCGACTCGTGATACCTTTTCGAAAAATGATAGATCGGCTCAATTACAGGATAGCGCGACACCGCCCTCGAAGCGCATAGAAGCTGTGTGGCACCACAAACTTTCGTGCGGCGTGAGACAACGCCTGCGCTACCAGATCAAACAATACTAGAAAAAGGTATCAGTCATTGGTAAGCGCCTGTAGCATACTGAACATTCGCCATAGCGCAACCAGCTGTAACTCAAAGGAAGCATTGTGGTAAATCAGCTCCACTCGAATCATCGTTCACTAGACTTAAACGCTATGTATAAACAATCTTATAGACTTACTAAGTTTCTTTTTTTAGTTACGGGGATCTGTTGCCACAATATTCAACGCAGTGTCACAAAAGTTGACCATAAACTTATTTTGGATGCGTCCACTTAAGTTCATAATTCCCCGCAGGCAGTTCATAGATGTCTTTCTGGCTTTGCACCTTATTACCTTGAGCATACAGATTCTCAGTCACTGGCAGTCGAACTTCCGCGACCGAATTCGGCGGAATGGTAAATGTCCATGTCACAGCCCCATCCTTCTGCCTCCATGCACTTTTTACGGTTCCGTAGGGCGTCTCTTTTTCTGCCTCCACCCACTCAAGATTTTTGGGGATGTGCGGTTGAAGCAATAAACGACGTGAACCGGGCTCATCGGTGTGAATTCGAATACCTGCTAAATAATTAAGCATCCAAGCGGTCGGGTGGTTCATCGCGTGATGCGCGAGTGAATGACGCATTTGACTGGTCCTAGAATCGTCACGGTAGCGTTCATATATCGTCGTCGCGTCATAATCACGAATACTTTGCGCAATGCCCGGATAATCATCATTCAAAAGCATTTCCAAAGCTAGATCCACATGTCCATTTTCGGTCAACTGTGTGTAGATGAAATAAGACATAAATCCACCATCGAATTGCTTTCCGTTTTTTTGATAAGTCCTAACCAAAGTCGCAGCCAGATTTTCTCGATTCCCTGCGCCTAACACACCGAACTCAAGTGCTAAGCTATCATGCGTGCCATTGCCAAAGCTATGAGTCTCGGAGTTGTAATAATTATCAATGATCGACTTACGAATACGCTCGGCTAGCTCCCGACTCCATTGGGCATCTGCAGTTTCACCTAGCTTTTCTGCAAAAACCGCAAAGCGTTTCGCCGCAGCGAAGAAATTCATGCCTGCAATCAGTTCACTGTCTGCTGGTGTTCGTTTAATCGTTGGTGGAGCATGGTCGCCGTAGCGGTGAATATTCGGCATTAGCTTGGTCGAATCTTTCTCCGTAAATTTAAGAAAATGTAAGATTAGATCATAGAATTCCTGAGGTGTCTGAAGGTCGCCATTAATCTGATAATTACGCCACGCCAAAAATAGCGGAGAGACCGACCACGTAAAATCCAATGTCTTATTGGTCGATCGTCTTCCAACTCCGATCCGCCCAGGTATTCCCTTTGGATCAAATGGAGGTGTGTAAAAAAGTCGAACCTGCTGACGATAGAATGTCGCAGCATCCAAAGTGTAGAATCCAGTAGCCCATGAAGAATGAGCGTCTCCTCCCCACAAGCATTTCTCGCGATGCGGGCAATCTTCAAGGATCGAATGCATGTTATTGAGATGTGTTTGAATGCCCATTGTGTAGATACGATCCAGCAATGGTTCAGACGACTTAAAAGTCGCCGTAACGGGTGTATCTGTATGCACAACTAAACCTCGGACTTCTCTAGGGCTCGGCGCTTTGCTCAGTCCATGGATTTCTGCAAAGCGAAAACCTTGGTAATTAAAATAAGGCCGCCAGCTACGTGGCTTACCATCAGCAATAATTCGATGCGGTTGTGGGGCCGCATGACAACTCACGAAGGATGCGGGAACATTGTCCAACTTATCACCCTTTTCGGTTAGCATTTCGGTGCAACGGATCCTGATTTCAGTTCCAGTGGGTTCATTAAAATCGAGCCCGATCCATCCACTAATATTCTGGCCCAAATCGACGATCCAAGTCTTTTCACCAACCTGCCAAATTTTAATAGGCTCAATCTCACGCACGACTCGAATCGGTGGAAAATCTTGAGCGATCAACGTTGGTGAAAGTGGCTTTACCTCTTGGACATATTTCCAATTTGTGCATGCACCTGGCGACTCCCATTCCGAGTGCCACTGACGATAATCGATATCGTCTCCCATGAAGATACTAGACATGGCAATACCAGACGCTTTCCATTTCCAGTCCTTCCCAGAAATCACTTTCGCACTGGAACCATCCACATAGCGTATGTCCAAATAAGCCCGCAAGCCTGGTTTACCATAAACATACTTGGATTTTGAAAACATGCGGTCGTTGTTATACCAACCGTCGCCCAACAGGATCGACAGCGTATTATCACCTGGCTTAAGCTGCCCTGTAACATCAAAGGTTTGATAGTGTGCCAGGTTTTCATAATCCATTTGCCCCGGATCGAGCACATGATCCCCCACTTTATGCCCATTTATATACGGCTCATTATAACCGAGCCCGCAAATATACAAGCGTGCAGAGGCCACTTGTTTATTTACCGAAAAATCCTTTTTATACCATGCTACCGGAAGTGGCGCACGCGGTGAAATCTTGGCTTCACCCAAAGGAGACTCACCATACGCACAAACCATTTTTACGGTTTGCTCCTTTCCTTCGAGGGTTACGTTCCAATCAGTAGAAGACTGTATCAACTGCTCACTACCATCCGCGAATATGACCCTCATGCCAAACGAAACAGGCGTAGAAATATCTGCCTCAGACAAGGTGATTACGACTTCATTCTTAGACTTTAGAAAAAAACTAAAATCTTTGAAAAAGACAGTCGGCGGGCCTTCAGTGCTACTAGCTCCTTTCTGGCCATTAATTTTAATGTCAATGGAGCCTGTCTCCACATGGTTCCACCAAGCACCCGCGTAAACAATGAGCTTATTCGGCAGCGAAAACTTATGTGAGTAAGTAAGCTCTTTTGCTCTTTGTGGAGCATCCTTTACTGCAATCCAATCACCCATCACATCGGCGGGAGCGTATTCATCCTGTATTTCACGCGTGCAAGAAATCCACTTCGCTCCGAGCCAGTCACTATCCACAAAGAGTCCACCCTCAAACCAGGTCGGTTCTGACCATGCCATTATAGCACCCGTTTCATCCTTAATTCGAACGCGCCAATAAACACGCTGTTTTGAAACAAACGCTGCCCCAGTATATTGAACGCCAGTAGATTTAGCTCCTCTTACCCAACCACTGTCCCACAAATCAGGAGTTTCCAGCCCAGTCAGCGATGAGGCCGCTTGTATCTGATAGGCCGTTTGCGCCAAGCCCTGACGCACTCCATCTAGACGCCATGACAACAGTGGATTCGAACGATCCACTGACAACGGAGCATCACGGTAGTCGCATTTTAGATCTACAATTTGTGCAACAGTGCCAAATACTTGAAGGCTATAAAAAAGAAACCCGAAGCTAAATGTTAATATCTTAATCATCCTTTTGATCATTTCAAATTACATACCGACTAGTTAAATAAACATCACTATAAATTGCCCAAAAAAATCTGACAAACACAACTTTTGAAGGACAATTTTCAACTTATAAGTCTGCTATTTCAGCAAGACTCTCCAAGTCTCGCTCCGCCACTTGGTCGACATCCTAACCCCCGTCATAGCCACTTAAAGCATCTATATCATTCGACCAGTCGCTACCCACTACAACTACAAACAACGAGCCAAGCTTGACAGTTCACGCCTACACTGACACATCAGCCTATTTAACCTCAAAAACATACCATGGCATCACCTACAGTAGTTCGCAAAGGCAAGGTCCTCAACTATCAGAATAATCCGCATCTAGTTTTAGATGTGCAACACCGCACACAAGGTCGCCAAGCTGGCTTTATGCAAGTCACGATGCGCAACCTCAATACCGGCTCGAGCACCAACACTAAAATCCGCACTACCGACTCGGTTGAAATCATGCACACAGATATGGTGAAACTTGAGTTCAGCTATATCGACGGCCAAGAATACCACTTCATGGAACCCGAGACCTTTGAGGATATCGTCCTTGATGAATCTCTGGTCTCAGACGCCAAAGACTTTCTTGTTGAAAATCAAGTTTACAGCATTTTACACGTCGACGACAAACCGATCTCTATTGAGCTTCCAGCATCGATCGAAATGAAAGTCATCGAATCAGCTGAAGGCGTCAAAGGTGACACCGCAAGCAACGTTCAAAAACCAGCGACGCTTGAAACCGGACTTATCATTCAAGTGCCGCTCTTTATTAAAGAAGGCGATGTGCTAAAAGTGAGCACATCAGACAAGTCTTACATGGGACGCGCATAGTTTCCAGTTATCACCCATTTTAGACAAGGCGCATGGTGGATCCATGCGCCTTTTTTGTATCGTCTCGTATTCCAATACTTCGTTGCTACGAGCTATCAGGTGGCTAGATTCGATCAACGAACCCCATTAACAGACTCTAGCTATCGAAAAATGATCCCTACATACGATTAGCGATGGATCACCTCTAAGGTAGACTTCTCTTTCACCAATTTGTCGACACCCGCTTTCGTAACTTTAGTATCTGTTAAGAAAACTTTCTCCAAATTCGGTAGCTTCAGGAGCACCTCAAGAGATGAATCCGATATCTCTGTATCAAATAAATTTAAATAAGATAATTTCGATGATCCTACCAGACCTTTTAAATCCATTTCGGTCACATTAGAACGATCTAAATGCAAGCGCTCCAAATTCGAGAACTGCAATAGCTGCTGATAAAAGGCTTCAGGAAGCTTCAGCCCACCGGCATCTAACCATATGAGTTTATCGCCGAATGCCCCGAGTTGCGAAATTGCGGCCTCCAATTTGTCCTCATCTGTAAATGATAAATCCACACGCACACGCGCATCATCCCAAGAATTGTATTCAGCCTTGGCCCCGGTGGCATTCAATTGATCAATCAGCTTAGCGGTTTGCTCATCATCAATTTCTACGTAGTTCAACTCCCGCTTATCTCGAGCGCGCATATCTGGCCAAACCGCACCTGCTTGAATCCAAGCAACCACTGCTTCAATACCTTCAGCTGATACTGCTGGCTTCTTTTCTGGCGGCATCGCATCATCATGCTCACGTGGTAAGCGCATACGTTCGACGATCAAACTGCCCTCCGCATCGTGTGGCACAATTGAGATTGCGCCAGCGTCGCCACCCGCAAACGCAGCCTCTTCGTGATCTAAGCGTAAATCACCCTTCTGCTTTGTGGCACCGTGGCAATTGTAGCAATGATTCTTAAAGACAAGCTCAGCTGCTTCAAAGCGCTTAATTGATTCATCACTGACCAATGCCTCAGAAACAGGCATAGGCGGCACAGTTCCTCCCATCATGCTCATTTCCATCGCCGAGCTCATTTCCATACTTGAATCATCCATTTCCATGGTGCTCGACTCATCGATTTCGACAATGGAGTCGTCTATACCCATGCCACCTTGTTCTATTGAAACGATGCCTGGCTGTTTATCGACTGCAACTGATTCAACCACCTGCGATGCCTCCGCTGGCCGAGTAACAACTGGTTTTTCTTCAACCTTCCTAAAAGGCTTTAGTAAAAATCCTTTGCCGTGCACAAGCTCGCCTCCTTCATGACTAGTTACAATCATGGCAACCGTGGCGACTATCAAACTAAAGAAATACAGATATTTAGTTTTAACCTTACCAGCGATACGATGCAGCCAATAGCATACAAAATTTCCAATCACGACGCCTCCAAAAATATAGCCCCATAGCTCATGTCGTTCCAGTTCTTCCTCATATTGGCCATAGGTCTCATATGCGAGGCCAAGCACAATTGTTAGCACCGTCACGATCAATAAGAATAGGTGTAGCAGACCTATGACGGGTTCTTTGTGCTTCTGCCCTTGATTCGGAAGCACAAAAAGAACGAACCATATCGCAACAAGTCCGCCAATAGGCAGGTGTAAAAAAACAATATGCAGTGGCCCAAACGGGAGTAAAAAATCCGGAACAGTCACAATGAATTAAAACAGTGCTTTAACAGGTTGCCCCTTGTGCGCAATTTGAAATGGACGGCCGCTTGGCGAATAAACAACCTTATCCAAAGGCAAGCCTAAGGCGTAAGCAATGGTCGCATTAAAGTTCGGAACAGTGACACCATTTTCTGTAATTGAATGCCCTCGCTCATCAGTGGCCCCATATACTTGACCACCCTTAATACCACCACCAGCAAGAACACATGTGAATGCAGTTGGGTGGTGATTACGGCCCGCATTGGCATTGAGATCTGGCGTGCGCCCAAATTCGGTGCCGATAACGACTAAGGTTTCATCTAAAAGGCCTCTATAATGTAAGTCATCTAGTAAAGCCGCAACTGACTGGTCGAGTGGATTAGTCAACTGCTCAACATTGTCATGATTGTCATTATGAGTATCCCAACCACCGAGCGTCAACTCCACGAAACGCACACCGTGTTCAACGAGGCGACGTGCTAACAGACAGCTCTTACCAAATCGACTGTCACCATATAATTTGCGTGAAAGCGATGGCTCTTTGCTCAAATCAAATGCCTCTAGGTCCTTGCTAGTCATCAGTTTCATCGCCTCTTCGTAAACGTCACTATAAGCACGCACTTTTTTGGAAGGATATTTTTGATGAAACGACAAATCCATCATTTCAGCCAGAGCCATACGTTCCTGCATCTCAATATCGTCAACGCTGCGATGAGCCTTTATATGCGGCAAACCTCCCTCTGGATTACCTAAGTGTAAAGGCTCATATTTTGAATCGAGAAATCCTGCACCACCTTGGGCATTATTACTCCCTCCAATACGCACATTGCCTGGCAAAGTTGAATTCGTTTTACCTGACATACTATTCAGCCATGCACCGAGACCTGGATGCCGAATTGTGCCACGTTTTTCATAGCTCGTATGCATGAAATAGTCACCCTGTTCATGCGCACCTTGATTCGAATACATTGATCGAATAATTGCCAACTTATCCATGCGTTGGGCTAAACTAGGCAAATATTGAGAAATTCGTATACCGCTAACATTAGTATCAATAGCCTGAACGGGGCCTTGATCCTTCCAGCCTGGCTTCGGATCGAAAGTGTCAATATGGCTCATTCCACCACTTAGATAAATGTAGATCACATTTTTTGCCGTTGCTTTTCGCACGACCTCAGATGCCCAAACAGGGGTCTGTCCGACGGATGCAAGTCCGACTCCGAGTAATGCCTTAGCAGAATACTGTATGAACTTACGACGTGAAAGTTCATCCATTTGGTTTAATTCTTTATACATAATGTCTAAATGGTTGAGTATACACTTACTGAATAAATAGAAATTGCTGAGTATTCATCATCGCCCAGATGATGCGTTCACGCGCCTTCTTCGGGTCTTTCTTATAGTATTCTATAAGAGTATCTGTTTCTGCTTGAGTGGGTTTACGTGATAGGAAACCAATATAGAGCGTCTCAATTTTTTCTTCGACTGTCTGGGCTAAGCGCGCCTCCACAACTGGTGCCGATTTACTGGCGAGTAACCAATTGGTTTGCCATGAGTTCATCAAGAATAACGCCTGCAACACATTTCCACTATCATCTGCATTTTCGATCAACATCCGGTCTGATTGCCCGAAAACTTCCAATAAGTGACCAGATGCCTGTGGCGACTGCAGCTCGGATGCTCGACGAATCCCCCTCATCCATTTCTCTTGTGATCGTTGATCTTTGCTCGGCTTATCTGACAGTAATGGCGTGTTCGACATCATCATGGTCATGCCTATTGGCGCATCATCAGAATCTTCGCCAACATCAGGATTCAACATAGCACGCCACTCGGCAGTAGCCTTACGCATCGCGCTCAAGATGGCTTTCCCTTCTTTCGTATTCTTTCGCTTCGGATCATTACGAACCTCCGCGGCCTTGGTTCGCATTTCAGTGTAAGCCTTATATTTAACAGCATACTCTTTAATATATTCTACGAACTCAGCTGATGATTTTTCTTCTAGAAATACAGCCGCCGCAGGTCGCTTTCCTGTCTCATAGACAGTGCCTTGATTCGTCGCTCTATAGCTTTGCTGATAGATCTGATCAATATCTGGTGTCATCAAAGTCGCGATCGAATCCCAAATTTGCTCTGCGCTCATACGCTGAAAGACCGGACCCTCCAGATTATAGTCATCATCGAGGTCGGGGTTATCAATGACGGCCGCCCGTTGAAATTGATCAGTATTGTAAAGGACTCGCAAATACTGCTTTAAATCGTAGTCCACCGATTTCATCAGCGATTCTAAAAAGGCCATTAGCTCTGGCGAATCTGCGACACTCTCATCTGTCAGGTTATCAACAGGTTCAATCAGCCCTTTGCCCATCACGTGCTTCCACATTCGGTTAGCAATGACCTTAGTAAAACGTTCATTGTTTTTAGAAACCATCCAGTCCGCATAGCTCGCAACGCGGGTCGTAGAATCATGCAGTTCAGTTGTATCGAGCTCACCATATAAAATACTTGGCTTAACAACCGACTTCGGTGCTGCGTCGTCGTATTGATAATCATGAGGTAATTTCAATGGCCTCTTTGTATGCTCAACCCCCCATTGTAGCGGCTGCATAAATTCTTTTGCAGCACGCATGACATAGGTATTGTTGGCTTTACCTTTCTTTCCGCCGTTTTCCTTGCGTGCCAACTCAGTAATTTTCTTATAGATCGACTGCGTCTTTGTATTTGCGGCTCTGGTATTCACCCGTGTGTTGATTCCATACGTGAATGCAGAAAGCTCATAAAACTCTTTCTGAGTCCAGTTATCAGTAGGATGATCATGGCATTGCGCGCACTGAAGCTGGGTCCCCAAGAAGATCTGAGCAGTCATCGACATATTATCTAAGGGCATACCGAAATCACGGAGGTAGTATGCCGTCGCTGGATTATCCCACGGATAGCCCTCTGCAGTAATCAACGAAGCTACAAAGTCATCATAAGCAACATTTTCACGAATCTGATCTTTTAGCCACTGAGCGTAAAAAATACCACCAAATCGACTCCCCTCGCGTCCTGTAGTTTTTACACGAAGCACATCTGCCCATAGATTAAAGTTATGGCTGATATAGCCTGGTGAATCTAGCAGCTTGTCGACAAGTTGACGGCGCTTATCTGGCGACGAACTATTCAGAAAATGAACCGCTTCGGCATGAGTCGGAATGCGCCCAATGATTTTCAAATAGGCCCGCCGCAAATACGTCGCGTCATCTACAATGGGCTCAGGCTGAACACCTTTTGTCTTTAAATGTGTAGCCAGCATCTGATCGATCTGCCGGCTCGCATTTATGTGCAGTTTATCCTTCTTAACTTCTACCACAGATGGGACATTTAGGCCTGTGTAGCCTGTAATCGTTAATCGCCCCGACTTCTGCTCGTTCCGAATAAAACTCTGATCCTTCAAAGATAGTGCCTCGAGAGGCAACTTATAGAGACGGCCATCGGCCAATTTTTTAAAACGGACTTGATCCCCCTCATACGAGTGGAGTTCTACATCAATTGTCTTGCCCTCAAGATTCGTAAAAATCCGCGCAGAAGCCGTCTGCGCAGGAACGACATAGGCGATTAGATTGAGCGCTAAGAGAGCAATGATTTTTTGTATCGGGAGCGTGTTTTTTCTCATGGTTAGGGCAAAGGGTAAGGGCTTATAGGGCATTTACTAAAAATGACTCTATGAAAGAACTAGGTTAATTTAGGGCATTTCTAAACTGGTTAAAGATTAATTTAGAATGACTATAGATCGCTATCGTGCGTTTTTTCTAAAAGTTTCAAAAAAAAAGCTCCGACCTAATTCGGTCGGAGCTTAGTAAAGATATAGCTGTAGAATTAAGCGACGCGCTCAACAATGAGCTCGGGTGGATTCGGACGCTTAGGAGCCAAGCGATACGCTGTCTTGAGGTATTCAAGAGCCTCTTCCATCTTCGCTTCATCATTGTAATGAATCATCATAAGTGGTTCACCCTGCTTGACTTGCGTTCCCACCTTCTTGATTTCAGACACGCCAACCGCTGGGTCATATTTACCGTTTTTCTTGATTGCCAGTTTTTGCACACCTTCAGCAATCAAACCTGCATTAATCGTATGAACATAGCCACGCTTTGGAGCCGGAAGTTTACGCACATGCTTTGCTGTTGGAAATTTTTCTGGATCATCAATCACAGAGATATCACCACCTTGAGCCTCGATCATATCCTTAAATTTCTGAAGCGCACTGCCATCTCTCAGGTGACGCTGAACGGTTTGCTTCGCAGATAATGTCGAACCAGCGACACCTGCAAGGCGCACAATCTCCATACCGAGCTTGAGAACCAGCTCCTGTAAGTCTTCTGGACCTTCGCCACTGAGCAGCTGAATCGCTTCCTTAATTTCAAGTGCAGTGCCGACTGTATCACCGAGTGGCTGATTCATATCAGTAACCAATGCCACACAACGACGCTTCATAGAGCGCCCCACACGAGTGATCGAACGCGCCAACTGTTTTGCCTGCTCAACGTCTTTAATAAAGGAACCATTACCCCATTTTACATCGATCACCAAACCTTCGGCACCTTCGGCAAGCTTACGGCTCAATACAGAACCTGTAATTAGCGGTAAACTAGGAATCGTGCCCGTTTGCAAACGAAGCTTATAGAGAATCTCATCAACAGGAGCGATCTCAGGGTCCTTATGAATAAATGTGCAGCCGACCTTCTTCAACTGGGCTTTAAAACCCTTCAAATCCAATACTGGATTAAAGCCAGGAATGGATGAAAGTTTATCAAGATTACTGATCACGTGCTCTTCATCGACACCATTCATCGTCGGCATAACCACACCACATGCAGCTGCCAATGGCGCGAGAACCAAGGTCGTTTTATCACCGACACCACCCGTTGAATACTTATCAATTTTAGGGCGTGCGATGCCTGTCAAATCAATGACTTCACCAGATAGCATCATCTCCTCAGCAAAAACAGCCGTCTCCTGAGCAGACATGCCCTGGAAAAAGACCGCCATCGCTAGGGCAGCTTGTTGGAATTCAGGAAGATCTTCGTCCAATATAGAGTCGACAATGTAACGAATCTCTTCATCGGAGAATTCGCCACCATCGCGCTTCTTCTCAACCAAATAGCTAAAAGAAGGCTTTATGAACTTACGGGCACTAATAATTTTCTTTCTCATTAAATGAGCTGTGTGTGAACTTAATGTGAACCGCTTAAGCGGTATAAACCTATGTGTATCAGTCTTTTCGCCTCGCCTGTCGAGCCTAAAATGCCGACAAGGCCCTATTTTAGACGCCACGAGAGTCGTCATGGATCAACTGTTAGCTCCGATTAAAATACGATTTTCCGCAAAACGATAGCTTGACCCATTCAATGCAGCATCTTCCCTGTTCGCATGAAGGTCTGGTTTAACCCATCCAAAGCAATTGAAAGTGAACTGAGTGCAATCGCAGCCGAAACCGAGGGTTTCGGCGCAGATTTTACACCCGGTGTCCGTCCTGCAGATCCCAAATTTGGCGACTACCAAGCCAATGGTGTGCTGGGATTTGCCAAAAAAAATGGTGTCAACCCGCGCGAACTAGGCCAAAAGCTCATCGATGCTGCGATCACATCGGGTCGCTTCGACCCGGAAATGGTTGAGCTCTCCCTCGCAGGGCCCGGATTCATCAATTTCAAACTCAGCCCAGCCTTTATTTGGCAGTGGCAACTCGATTTCTCAACCAAGGCTGACTACCAAAGTGGCGCCAAAGCACTCAAAGGCGGTCGCAAAATCATCATCGATTACCCCAGCGCCAACACTGCTAAGCAAGCACATATTGGACACTTGCGCCCGATGGTGATCGGTCAAGCGATCGCGCGCCTGCTCGATTTTTGCGGAGCCAACCTCGTTCGCGACAATCATATCGGCGACTGGGGCACCAATTTCGGCACATTGATCATGAAGATCAAACGCGACGGCATCGACCTCTCTTCGCTAGGCGACGACGCACTGGTGACGCTCGACCAACTCTACAAAGACGGCAGCGCTCTTGAAACTGAGCAACCAGAACTACGCGATATCTCCCGCAACGAGCTCGTGCTGCTACAAAACGGTGACCCCGAAAACACCGCAATCTGGCAGCAAATCGTTGAAATTTCCAAAGTTGCCTTTGACAAGCTCTTCGCGCAAATGGGCGTCGAAGTCGACATCACACTCGGCGAGTCCTTCTACCGGGATAAAGTCGACCGTATTTACGACGAACTCAGCGAGATTGGCCTCGCAGAGGAAAGCGACGGCGCACTCGTCGTCTGGCACGATGAAGTCAAAAAATTCGCTCGCGACAACGAGCGGCCCTACCCCTTCAACATTCGTAAGAGCGACGGTGCCTCCAACTACGCATCGACGGACCTCGCCACAGTGCTTTACCGCCTCGAAGAATTCGATGCAGACGAAGTCATCTACCTCACCGATGCCCGTCAGCAAGATCACTTCCAACAGCTCTTCTTGACCACTAAAAAGTGGTTTCAGGCGAAGGGCTACAAGTTGCCAGAATTAAGCCACGTCTTCTGGGGCACAATTCTTGGAGCGGACAAGAAGCCGTTCAAAACCAAGTCTGGCGAATCAATCAAACTTCAAGAGCTGCTCGACGAAGCGCGCAGCCGCGCTTTTGACGTGGTCACTGAAAAAAATCCAGACCTCAGCGAAGCGGAACGTCACGAAATCGCCGAATCCGTCGGTGTCGGCGCAATGAAATACGCCGACCTCTCCAGCAACCGCACACAGGACTACGTTTTCAGCTGGGATCGCCTGCTTAGCTTCGAAGGCAATACGGCGCCCTACCTGCTCTACGCAGTGGCACGGATCAATAGTATCTTCCGCAAGGTCGGCGTCGATCCGGAAGCACCAATTGAAGGTGCCAGCCAGCTAGAAACGGATACCGAACAAGCCCTCGCCCGAAAACTCATGGGCTTCGTCACCGCGCTCGAGCTCACGCTCAATGATCTGCGACCACATTTTCTCTGCACATACTTGTATGAGCTCACCAGCGCCTACAGCAGTTTCTACAATGCCGACAAAGTCATGGTCGACGACGATGCCGTCAAAGCACGCCGCCTAATCCTTTGCGCCCGCACCCGCACGGTGCTGAAGACAGGTCTCGAACTCCTCGGCATCAAGCCGTTGGAACGTATGTAAGCTACTTCAGCTCCCACCGATAAGGGCAGGACGAGAGCATCTCACAGCCGTCTTTAGTCACTCGCACGACATCTTCGATACGACATCCGCCGATATCGGGGTAATAAAGCCCTGGCTCTACGGTAATGACATGGCCTTTGCGTAAGCGTCCAGCCTTTGGGGAGACACGAGGTTCTTCATGCACTTCCAAGCCGAGGCCGTGACCTGTGGAATGAATGAAACCAACAAAACCATCGTCCACGCGCTTGGTCTCATAGCCATGTGAGCTAATAACCCTAGCGGCAGCAGCATGCACCGTAGCGCCGCCCACACCAGCTTTGATCTTAGCTATAGCAGCGAGTTGGGATTCGCGCACAGCAGTCACCAATGCACGTTGTTGATCATTTGCCTTTCCCTTCAAAAAGGTCCGGGTCATATCGCCATGATAGCCAGTCTTCTGAACACGAGGAAAGACATCAACAATGATCAATTCATTAGGCTTCAACGGCCCATGACCACCTTCATGTGGATCTGTCGCCTGCACGCCGCCGGCAACAATCGTATTATGTGCCACAGCACCTTTGCCCAGACAGGCTTGATCAATGATGGTGCGTAAACGCTCCGAGCTGAGCGTTGCCCCTTCATATTTCAGCCGTTTACCAACAATCTTACTGGCTCGCAAAACCTGCTCTGCAGCGCGAATGCCCGCAGCGCTGGCAGCATTGCCTTCACGAATTGCAGCGGCCTCGGTATCAGTTTTCAGTGCACGTTCAGGGAAGAAGGATTCCTCAGCTAGATGCACGTTCAGCCCCACATCACGTAATTGAGCATAATACACCGCAGGAAAATTGGCCGGTAATTCGACGTGCTTCGCTTTGAATTGCTTGGTGTAATACTGCATAAGCTCCCCAGGGCCAGCAGCCGCCGCTAGCTTTAATCGCTTCGCCGCTTTTTCTTGCTCCTCAGCAAGTAATAAGACCTCTGTATACCGAGACTGCGCCTTCACTCGCCCATATTCCAGCTGACTGACAACTGCATACGACTTTCCCTCGACCACAAAAGATAAGTATGCATCGGGAACAAAGACGCCTCCGAGGTAAAAGACATCTGCGGAATACTCAGATGCAGCATAAAGGAAGCGGATTATTGAGGATTTACTTTTCTTCATAACAGATTGAGTTATCAATCTTGTCTTCACCTCGTGAACTGTCACGCCCTATTGATATTCAGATCCATTTCATGAAAGTTTGCTGCCGCATATTTATCCTTTTCAGCCTCGCCTGCTGCTTACTTGCTTGCACTCAACAAACTAAAGTAACTACGCCGGCATCAGCTGATACTTACTTCCCTATAAATATCGGCGATGCCACCACTCACTTGCAACTCGCACTCACACCTACTGAACAGCAGCTTGGACTTATGCATCGATCATCTTTGGATACAGATCATGGCATGCTCTTTTTGTTTCCTAAAACGAAGCAAGCGGAATTTTGGATGCGTAACACCCTCATCAAGCTAGATATTGGTTACTTTGATGCCTCCGGCAAACTTCTCGAAATACGCTCACTCTATCCACATGACGAGACTCCAGTTGTGTCTTACAGCCGTGAAGTGCTCATCGCTGTAGAGATGAATCAAGGATGGTTTGCAAAAAATAAAGTCCGACCTGGTGCCCACATCAATTTAGACCAATTAAATGAGGCACTGACGCAGCGTGACAAACAACTCAGCAATTACCCAATTAAGCCCGCAAACTAATGTCGGAAGATACTTACGAACCTACACCTCTACAACCTCGTCGTGGCGACTTAATCATCCCACCTGAGGACCCGCGCGATAGAGCAGCACCTCGCAGAAAACGAGCAAATCTCTCGCCGATAAAACCAGTCGGGTTTTTCGCCAAATTTTGCCTACTTCTTTTTATTATAGGCACCTTTGCGGCAATGTTTCAATCAGATGTGCTCTGGACAAAATACGATTCCGTTGAGCGCTCGCCGCATCAGTCGATGGAAAACTGGACAGACGCTTGGAATATTCAATCGATTCGAAGCCATGATCCCGTATCCACCTCTAGCTATCTCTGGGAACAATCAATTTCGCTACCCACAGCACATGCACACCGAGGTATCAATCTATTGCTACATATTATTGCGGTATTCTTATTCTTAAAGTGCCTAGAAGCCCTGAAAGCCCCAGCGGCATTTGCAGCCGCCCTAGTCTTCGCGACACACCCTGCCGTGCTTCAACCATTATTCTGGCCTGGCTATCGGACAGAATTCCTCGGCCTCATCTTCATCTTATGCGCTCTACTTGCAGGCATTCGCAACCGTGGTGCCTCGGGCTATTTCACCTCACTATTCTTCTCAATCGTCGCCTGCGTGATTCATCCAGCTGCCATTGCGATTCCAGTGATTATGATTTTCATCATTATTACGCAGAATAAAAAGTTACACTTCCACACCTTCAATCGTGTGCTACCACTGATTTGCATTGCGCTATTCATTAGTGTCTGGACCCAGAATACGGCCCAAGCAGCTGACACCGCGAAAACCATCAATATGTATGGAGAGAACATGTTTTTCTTTGTAAAACAGGCACTCTTCCCGTTGACTGTCGGGCTATTTCACCCGGCCAGTAGTGCAGAAGACTTTAAAGTTGGAGCCGGCTTAAACCTGCTACCATTTCTACTGTTCATTCCCTTCTACGCACTAACAGCAATCAATTTCCGCAAATCTTGGGCAAGAGCCGGCTTACTAGGTATAACTGCCTTTCTACTTTTATCACTAGCCGGCATTAGCCAGACGGGTCAGTTTATCAATGGTGAAAACGCGCATGAAGATCATGGGCTCTACGTAGCATTGCCAACAATCATTGCACTCATCTTCTGTGGCATAGGCGAAATAATGAGACGCTTAGGCGCTGCGGGTAAAATCCTTTGGATCATGGGATTCTCACTGTTCATGCTCATTCAGTTATCCATCACTGGCACCTATGCATACAAAGTTGGTCAACCCTCACAAATGTGGCTAACGATGTCGGAGCAATGGCCAAACGCTTGGGAACCAAAGGCAGCCTTTATTGAAACAATCAAAGCTACCGGCGAAAACGAACTACTCAGCGAGGAGGATCAGATTGATATGCTCAATAGGATCCTTGATGCAAGACCTGAACTGGTTGAAGAACGTAAACTCTTAGCGCGAATCTATCGTGATGAAGGGCAAAACAGCAATGCCGTGCGTGAGTATAAACGTATCCTACGCGAAGCGAAACCAGATAATGAATTCCTCGAAGAAGCGGCGAAATTCTATGACAAAGTCGGACTTCAATGGGATGCACGAAATGCACGTGAACGTATTCAAAACTAAGCACATAACTCGATTTAAACATTAGAAAGTATATTATGACACAAAAGAACACACCTAGCTTCGGCACTCTGTCTCTCCACGCAGGGCATACTCCAGACGCAGAAACTGGATCACGCGCAGTTCCAATCTATCAAACCACTAGCTACATGTTTCGCGACACCGACCACGCCGCCAAACTCTTTGGCCTTGAGGAGCTCGGCTATATTTACACTCGCATCATGAACCCCACGACCGACGTATTGGAAAAGCGCGTCGCAGCACTTGAAGGCGGCGTCGCAGCTCTCGCACACGCGAGTGGACAAGCGGCGATAACCAGTGCTATTTTAAACATAGCCCAAGCCGGCGATAACATTGTATCCGCCGCTCAACTCTACGGCGGCACGTATACACTTTTTAAATACACATTGCCAAAACTCGGCATCGAAGTGCGTTTTGCAGATGCAGAAGATCCATCAAGCTTTGCCCCATTAATCGATTCAAGAACAAAGGCTATCTATGGTGATACTGTCGGCAATCCAAAGCTAAACATCTTCCCTTTCGAAGAAGTCTCGACACTTTGCAAAGCAGAAAAACTGCCACTAATCATCGACAACACAGTCGCCTCACCTGCAGTCTGTCGACCACTTGAGCACGGTGCCAATATCGTCGTCAATAGCCTCACAAAATACCTAGGCGGACACGGCACTAGCATTGGCGGAATCGTCATCGATGGCGGTAACTTTGATTGGGGCAGCGGCCGGTTCGATGAGTTCACTTCACCAGATCCAAGTTACCACGGACTCGTCCATTGGGATGCCTTTCAAGCCTTCCCACCCGCTGGTGGCGCCAATATCGCTTACATTATGAAGATGCGCCTACAGTGGCTACGTGACACCGGAAATTGCACGTCACCATTTAATTCTTTCTTACATATTCAAGGCATCGAAACACTTCACTTACGAATGGAGCGTCATTGCGAGAATGCGCTTAAGGTCGCTGAATTTTTGCAAGATCACGAAGCGGTCAGCTGGGTAAATTTCCCAGGCCTTCCAAACAGTCCACATCATGCCGCTGCTAAAAAGTATTTCTACGAAGGTAAATACGGCGCACTCGTTGGATTTGGTCTCAAAGGCGGCCTCGAAGCCGGCCGTAAGTTCATCGATAGTCTCCAGTTATTCAGCCATCTCGCAAATATAGGTGACGCGAAATCCCTTGCGATTCACCCAGCCACCACTACGCACCAGCAGCTCGACGAAGCACAACAACAATCCACAGGTGTTACTGCTGACTTTGTTCGCCTCTCCGTGGGAATTGAGGATATCGCAGACCTGCTCGCCGACCTTGATCAAGCACTGAAAGCCTAAGTCGCTTAACAACTCTTGCATTCAAAAGCTCGCTTCGCACACCGCGTTGCGAGCTTTTTTGTCTAGCTCTAATCTCCAAACGGTTGAATCAAATCGATATCAACCTTAGGAAACCAATTTGCTTTCATCGCAGCCATACCTAACTCAGTATGCGGACAGCGAACTACGAGCTGTTTATACAAATGATTCGCACCTTGTGGATCGCGTAGCTTCACCCAACTACCCGCGACCACATAAATTCGCGCGGCATCCTCGCTATTGTTTGGCAGAAGTCCGGCCGCCAACTCGGCGAGATGAATCGCACGGTAGCGATAATGAAAGCGTTTGTTCGGGCGAACCTCCGTCTTTTGGAGGCGCTCCCTTTCATCATCTGTGACATAGCTGATTTCATAAAATGAACTACTAACGCCATAATAATAGCCCTTTAAACGTTCCGCCGAAGTTGAACTCCATTCAAAAGTTCCTTCGAAACGCGCGAAGTCAGGTTCCAGCTCGGTCCCAAATAATTGCATTCCATGATGGCGCATAATTTTAGCAGCATCCCAGTAATACTGTGCACGCACATACGCACTCGTTTCGGGATCGCTCGCTAACTGCATGGCTTTTACATACTCTCGGGCTTTGAGCAATACAGTCCCATCAAAAAACTCGATCGCCGCCTCAAACTGGTCTTCTCGCATTAAGCGACGAGCCACTAAAGCACAAACCGATCGGTCGTTATCGTAAATTCTACACTTCATAGAGCCTTTAAAAGTTCTCGCATATTTTATCAATGAATCACGCTCAAGTAAACGCTCTAGCACATAAGCTTCGTCTTCCCAGCTACCCGAGCGTTGGAAACAACCAGCGGCTTCGTAGTAGCGTGACTCCCGCAGCATCAACATGCCTAGCTCTGCCCATGCTCGTCGTGTATCCAATCGCCGCCAATCTCCACCCTTGCCTTCCATTTCCTTGGTCAACGCTATCATCAAAGTGCGTCCCTCGTTAATTCTTCCATCGCGTAAAAGTAACTTACTTCGCACCCATAATGCCAGAGCATCAGAAGGCCCCGCATAATTAAGCCAAAGCTTGGAAGCTACCAACTCATTTTGTTGATATTCTAACAATGCAAAGCGCCCTGCTTCTGCAACCGTGACGACCTTCGGATCGGGCAAGGCATTCATCAAACGCCGACGATTGTGAGCTGAATTCCCATCACGAACTGTCAATAGATACGCAGTTAATACCGCTCGACTCTGAGCATCTTGCACCAATTCAGCAATCACCTGCTCTGATGCTTCTCGCCAAATCATGCTCGCAGTGACACGCAAACTAAACGAGACGTTAGGATACCCCGCGCGCCACTGTTTAAAGTATAAATCCATCGCTCGTTTATAGTGCTTCGTGGATCGATGGGGAGATTGACCATTACTACCATATAACAGCTGCCGAGCCTCTCTTCCGTAGCTCGCGGCAGCTAGACCCTGCGCATCGACAAAGCCCTCTGCAACGAGCTCTCGCACACGTTGATAATCTTGCGCCGCCGAATACCCACTGGTTCTTGCAATCATATATGCCGACATCACGGAACGATAGCGTCGCTCAGTCTTAGGCAAATTTAATACCGATTGCCAATACGCTCGCGCCTTCGAGACGTCAGAAGTGAAGTATGCCAAGGCCCCCTTTAAATATAACTCAAATTCAACAGGTAAACCTTCAGGCACAGACAATTGCTGCAATAACGCTAACTGCTCAGCGCGATCTTCTTTATCCACTGGCGGCGCATGATAATCAAAAACTGGCGTTTCCAAATATCGCTTCGCATTATTTAATTGAAGACGAAACAAACGAAACTCCTGCACAATCTGTTCACGTTTCAAAAGCGATTCACCCATTGCTAGCAAAGCTTCCTCCAATTCCTGCTCGGCACTTAAGGCCTCCTCTTCGTCTACAGTTAATACGGCTTCATGAGGCACCGATTCAGGGAGTAGATGCCGTAGCTCCGCAGCAAAACCCACCGTTGGTGGTTCATAAAACATCGTATCATTCCTCGACACGAAAGATGCGGGTAGCCAAGGGCCACAGGCATTAGAAAGGGTGACAATAGCCGTCTGAAAAACAGCAATAATGTAAGCTGTCAGTTTATTCTGCATCTTGTAACTGTGACAACTGTAGTTCTACCATTTCATCTAGACGCAACCAGCCAATCGTCCAGCGCGTCCCTTGCGATAATTGCGGAGGCGTCATTTGCTCCGGCCATTGCCACATTAATCCATGGTCTAAAGTGCTCTTAACAACATAATTGCGCTGCCCATCCCACGCCAAAGCCTGTGCTCCTGCCCAACGAACAGTTACCTGAAATGGAGGCGCTTGCTCGACTGCGGAAGTCGATTCGATCTGCAGTTCAATTGCACCAGCAGCTTGTGGCACAGCATAAATCTTCCAATCAGATCGATCCGCAACGCCCGCCATCACCGCATGCCAAGTGTGAACATCCCAATTGCGCGGTTCATCACCGATCGGCATCCGATACCATATGATGCCCTGACAGCTTTCAGGCCGTTCGTTACGTAAACACCTCACAAGACTCGCCATCGCTTCTGGATTAGAACGAACAACGCGATAGCGCCAATCCGGATTCTGAAAAAGCGAGCCATTCTCCCCCGCAACTTCAACAAGTGCATCCGCCGCATCGAAAGCGATACGATAAGCATAAGTAGGCAAGGCAACATGAAATGGCACGGCAAAACTCGCAGCTTGATCGATCCAGTATATTGCATCATCGGGATCACACAGTGAGACATCATCATCGTATCCATTGGGTCGTTTCATACTATGCACTTGTAACACAAAATGATCTACCACTTTCACCAAGTCACGAAAAGCATTGGGCCGATTCATCCAAGTCGGCAAGGTCGTCACAGACAAAGGCACATCCCCACAGAGCTGACGCACCTTGTTTAATTGTAAGCGATAGCTTTCCAACTGACTCGTAGGACAATCAAAGTCAATTTCCAGTGCAACGGGCTCCACTCCATGCGAACGAGCCGTCTCGATCGCATGCTCGACCCAGCCAAGAAAACCACTTTGAAAGGAACGTTCGACATCGTATCCAGTATCCAAATTCAACCGCAGTGCCAATGTCACTGGCAGCCCTGACGCTTTCAAACGATCAAAGTCAACATCCGCACGATATACACCATTTACTTGCGATGGGTGAACCTCCGCAAAAAGCACAGTGACCCCATCCAACTTATCAGCACTCTGCACCACCATTTCTCGCAGCGAATCACTCCACGCTCTCTGCCACACATAAGCTTGCTGACTAATACCTGCCCACACATCACCACAAAACAAAAATAAAATGATGAAAAGAAAGCGGACACGTGGCATATCTTAGAAGCATATACTGTAAACCCACTGCACCAAGCATCAAAACTTCATAAACCGTTTTGTTCTTGGTCGGAACTACAGAATCACTCAAACACTTGCCGTCTCAGTCCCTGGATCACCGCAAGTCCGCCCCAGTCACCGCGCATAGTATTCACCTTCGGAGGGTGTTTTCGCTGACGTTCCAATTGCCACGCGCCGGTAAAGCCACGCACAAACTCCGTAGAGCCTAGAATCGCTCCATCAGTAAAATAGCGCACACGGCAACGCAACATTGCCGCCTTTGGTAAATGCCCGCCGGCGTCTAATACTTTCAAGGCCTGCTCTCGGCTCATCTCCGTAAGTCCAGCTTCCGAAGCACGCTTCCCAAAGATCAACGAGCGATGCGCCCTTAAGGCATCTGCCATGGACACATTTTGACGCATCCCACCATCCGCATATGCGCCCCAGATAAAGCGTATCCCATGCTTTGCTGGTGACTCACCCGCCACCGCTTCCGCATAGCCACAGAAACGGTAATCCTTAGGATCTTTAACGATTCCTGCACGCACAGGGTTCAGGTCAATATAAGCCGCCATCGTTTGCAACGGATTCCCCTGTCCCTCGACGAGAACTGATTTAAAACGATCCGCCCACAAGGTGCCGTAGCGCTGATGATTGCGATTAAACCATACTGAGAAGCGTTGTTTAACAGCTTTCATATACTCAGAGACA
>Ga0209555_10000296_pt1 | contig 42770 bp, 32 predicted proteins | sample SaaInl85LU_5_DNA_FD_184643 | JGI IMG/M metagenome (GOLD analysis project Ga0209555, IMG submission 184643) | Marine microbial communities from expanding oxygen minimum zones in the Saanich Inlet - ESP_85LU_5_DNA (SPAdes) (version 2) | ecosystem: Environmental > Aquatic > Marine > Intertidal...
TATTATTGGTGGAGGGCAAATTTATAAGTACGCTATTGACAATCAATTAATTGATAGAGTATACTTAACACGAGTTCATACCGAGATTGAAGGTGATACTTTCTTTGAAGATTTAGACGATAGCTGGAAACTGGTTCATGAAAAACATCATCCAAAGGATGAAAGGCATCCTTTTTCGTTTACTTTTCAAACTTTTGAACGCTAGGCTACCTTTAATTTTTTAAGTTTTGAATTCTCAATTTTGCTTTGAGCATATTCTAAAGTGAGCTTAAATTCTTTAACGTCATCTTTTGACGGGCTGTCAAACATAACGTCAATCATTATGGTTTCGCAAATAGAACGCAAACCCCTCGCCCCAAGCTTGAAGTCAATGGCCTTGTCTACGATATAATCTAAAACATTATTGTCAATAGTCAGTGTTATTCCATCCATTTCAAAGAGCTTAGTATATTGCTTTGTTAATGAATTTTTTGGTTCTGTAAGAATTTGACGTAAGGTAGTTTTGTCTAAAGGCTTGAGGTGTGAAAGTACTGGCAAACGCCCTATTAATTCAGGGATAAGGCCAAAACCTTTTAGATCTTGTGGCGATACGTATTGTAAAAGATTGTCTTTGTCTACTTTTTCTTTTTTAGTAGATGAATATCCAATAGCTTGAGTACTTAATCGTTTTCCAATTACTCTTTCAATACCATCAAATGCACCTCCACAAACAAATAAAATATTTCGTGTATCAATAGAAACCATTTTTTGCTCAGGGTGTTTTCTTCCGCCTTGAGGTGGAACCTGAACTACAGCTCCTTCGAGAAGTTTTAGCATAGCTTGTTGAACACCCTCACCTGAAACGTCTCTTGTAATTGATGGGTTATCGCTTTTTCTAGCAATTTTATCAATTTCATCTATAAAAACGATACCTCTTTGAGCGGCTTTTACGTCATAGTCGGCGGCTTGAAGCAATCTTGAAAGAATAGCTTCAACATCCTCACCTACATAACCCGCCTCAGTAAGAACAGTAGCATCTGCAATACAAAACGGAACGTTTAAAATTTTCGCAATAGTACGGGCGAGTAAGGTTTTACCCGTTCCGGTCTCTCCTACTAAAATAATATTAGATTTTTCAATCTCAATCTCCTCAGCATCTGTTGAGGGGGGTTGTACTAAACGCTTGTAATGATTATATACAGCAACTGACAATACCTTTTTGGCTTCATCTTGTCCGATTACGTATTTATCTAGGTGAGATTTAATGTCAATAGGCTTCAATAGGTTCATTTGATCAGCAAGGACTTGCTGATCTTTACCTTCTTTTTCTGAATGAACAATACCAACGGCTTGTTCAATGCAACTATCGCAAATATGCGAATCGATTCCAGCAATAAGTACATTAGTATCTTGCTTATCTCTACCGCAAAATGAACAATTGATATTTTTCTCTTTTGACATGGTACAAAAATAATAAAAAACCACACACCTTAGGCATGTGGTTTTGATTACTATTTAATTAGAAATTATTAGGCTTTTTTGACTAGAACTTCGTCAATCATACCGTATTCTTTGGCTTCTTCAGCAGTCATCCAGTAGTCTCTGTCACTGTCTTTCCACACTTCTTCAAAAGATTTACCAGAGTGTTGAGCAATTATCTCATACAATTCGTTTTTCAACTTTTGAATTTCTCGGGCAGTGATTTCAATGTCAGAGGCTTGTCCACTAGCACCTCCTAAAGGCTGATGAATCATTACTCTTGAGTGTTTTAAGGCAGTACGTTTTCCAGTAGCTCCAGCGCATAACAAGACAGCTCCCATAGATGCAGCCATACCCGTACAAATAGTTGCTACGTCAGGGTTTATGTATTGCATGGTATCGTATATACCTAAGCCGGCATAAACGCCTCCACCAGGTGAATTAAGATAAATTTGAATCCCTCTTTCTGAATCTACAGATTCTAAAAATAATAGCTGGGCTTGGATAATGTTAGCAACGTAATCGTTGATAGGAACGCCTAAAAAGATAATTCTATCCATCATTAATCGTGAGAATACATCCATAGACGCTACATTCATAGATCGCTCTTCTATAATGGTTGGCGATATATAGTTAGCGTAAGCTGACTGAAAACGATCAAGGGTTGTGCTGCTGATGCCACGATCTTTTGTGGCAAATTTTCTAAATTCTTCTGAAGGGTCAAACATAGTTATAGTATAGTTTATTTTTCAGAAGCTAATTTAACAAATTCATCGTAAGTGACCTCTTTATTTTTGAGGGTAAACTTTTCTTTGTATAAACTCATGGTTTTTACATCGTAAAGTTGATTGTAAACTTTCTTACGTTCTTCTTCGTTGCCGAGTACTTGAATGGCAATTTCTTCGAGTTTTTTGTCATCGGGAGCTGGCTGGCCGTACTGTGCAAAATTAGACGTAATCAACTCTTTTGTATGGGTAATTACATCTTCATTTTTAACTTCTAGTTCGTTTTCCTTAATGATTTTATTTTCAATCAACTGCCATTTTAAGCTCTTAGAGTATTGCTCGTATTCTTGCTCTACTTGTTCAGCCGTGAGGCCTTGCTCATTGGTAGTAACCAACCATTTCTTCAAAAACGTATCGGGTAGTGAAAGTTTAGTTTTTTTGATTAAGTGTAAAATCACATCGTTTTTCAACTTATTGTCACTTTCGCTAACAAATGATTTTTCTACTTCTTCTTTAATTTTAGCTCTAAATTCTTTTTCACTTTTGACAGTATCTTTTCCAAATACTTTATCAAATAATTCTTGATTTAAATCAGCCGGTTGCATTCTGCTAATTTTTGAAACTTTGAAAATAAAGTCGCTATCCAAATTTTCAAGCTCATCCTTTTTGATGTTCAACATGTGGTGAGCATCGTTTGAAAAGTCTTTTGTAATGCGAAGTTTTACTTCATCCCCCTCAGATAAACCCACTAATACTTTTTGGGCTTTTTTGTCTTGAATAATATCTAAAGCAACTGAAGAGGTATGATTTATTCCGCCTTCTAAAGGATTCCCTTCCTCATCCAATTGAGAAAACTCACCCATCATTAAGTCTGTTATTTCAGACTTTTCAGGCTGAGTCATTTTTCCATAGCGCTTTGCCATATCGGTAGCGTAATGGTCAACCATTTTTTTATCGGCTACGATTTGGAGATAATCGAATTTAGATTTTTTGTCAAGACTCACATTGAATTCTGGAGCAAGTCCCATTTCGTATTCAAATTCAAAATCAGAAGCACTATCCCAATCAACTTCTGATGTCAATGGTAATGGGTTTCCTAAAACTTCAATTTTATTTTCTGTAATATGCTTATATATTGCCTCTTGGAGTATTTTGTTAACCTCATCAACTAGCACCGATTTACCTATCATTTTTTTGACTTGGCCCATGGGCACTTTACCTTTTCTAAAACCAGGAATGCTTGCTGTTTTTCTATAGTTAACAATTACCGTTTCAACTTTTTCTTGATAGTCTTCACTAGTTAACTGAATCTTCAACTTGGCATTTAATGCATCTATATTTTCTTGTGTAATATTCATATTGTTAGAACTTCTAATATTTATGGGGGTGCAAAAGTAATTATTATTATGAGATTAAGTCGTCAGATAGCCGTTAAATACACATATTTAAGGCATGAAATTATAATTTTCAAAACTTAATATTAGCAATTTCGAATGAACAAAGGTGTTATTTAAATTTCTTTGAATACTCTTGTAGCGGTCTCACCTACTGTAAAATCTTGATTGATGAACTGACCAATTGAAGTTTGTTTGCACCACGATTCAACAACATATCCTTTACCAGAATAATTATCATTAACCCATTGCATGCGACTATCCCAAAGTAATTTGTAAATACCTCTCCCTCTAAATTCAGGGGACACAAAAGCATCTTGAAACTTTATGACATTATCCTTTTGAAAGGTTAAGTTCACCCAACCAACAGCTTGGTCATCTTCCGTCATGGCTACCCATCCCAAAAAATCTCGTGAATGTGTATGAGCTACTATTCTAATGCTAGGCTTTTTAGCTTTCTTATTCAACAATAGTTGCTTTCTTCTTTGTCTGGATCTGATCATCATAACCTATGCTATTTAAATTGGAAAAAATGGTCGGCGAAAATAATTTTTTTTTTGACATAAATACAGTTCGAAAAATAAAAAAGATAAAATTTAACAATTTGTTAAAACTACTAGAGTATATAACAAAAAAAAACCTCCTGAAAATCAGGAGGTTTTTGAATAATAATCATTAGTCGTTTTACTTTACAAGTTGAGTTTTAATAAAAGTTGCCAATTCGTTTACATATGGCTGTGAAAAATTAAACTCAATGCCTGCCGTTTCATAAATCTCACCAATTGATTTTGTATAACCTAAAGCCAAGGCATTATCGTAATTATCAAGAGCTTTTGCGCCAATTTCTTTATAACTTCTCCACATTGCAATAGCTCCCAACTGTGCCATTCCATATTCTATGTAATAAAATGGCACTTCATATAAGTGTAATTGCTTTTGCCACAAATTCAATAAGGCGTCTTCATGACCGTTCCAATCAACAACAGAACTGCCTAATTTTGACATTATATTTTTCCACTCCTGACGTCTTTCGTCTGCAGTATGAGTGGTGGTGTAAATCCAGTGCTGAAATTTATCCACGGCAGCAATCCAAGGTAAGCCCTCAAGAACTTTTTGCATTTGCTCTGTTTTAGCTCTATTTAATTCTTGTTCGTTTGAATAAAATTCGTCCCAAGCATCCATACTAATTAACTCCATTGACATTGAGGCTAATTCAGCAACCTCTGATGGCGTGCTTTTAAAATCACATAACGCCAAATCACTACTTAAAAAAGAATGAACAGCATGACCGCCTTCATGAACCATAGTGACTAAATCACGCTGAGATCCTACGGCGTTCATATAAATAAATGGCACGCCGATTTCATACAAAGGATAGTTAAATCCCCCTGGTGCTTTTCCTTCTTTTGATTCTAAATCAAGGTGTTTCATTGCCTTCATAGTACTCAGACACTGACCATAATATGGTTTTATCCTTTGAAAGCAACGAATAGATTTGTCAATTAAATCTTCTCCGTCAGAAAATGGTTTTAAAGGTGCTTTTCCCTCTGCATCAACAGATGTATCCCAAGGCTTGTAGCTTGAAACATTCATCTTGTTTTTACGCTCTTCATCAAAAGTCTCAATGATAGGCACTATTTCTTTTTCAATTGCATCATGAAAATCGTAACAATCTTCAGGGCTGTAGTCAAAACGTCCCATTGCAGCAAACATATAATCGCGGTAATTATCAAAGCCAGCATTTTTGGCAATTTGTTGTCTTAAAGCGATTAAGTCGTCAAACAGTACATCTAGTTTTTCAGTATCCTGCGCTCTTCTTTTACTCATCTCAACAAAAACATCTTTGCGTTTATCTCGGTTAGTATCTTTTAAAAATTGCGCTGCTTTTTGCATGGTCATTTTTTCACCATCTACTTCAACCGTCATCTTTGCAGCTATGGCGCCATACTCTTGTTGTTTGGTTTCCATTTCTGTAAAAAGAGGAATGTTTTCTTCTCTAAATATTTCAATAGATTTGTGTAAGCCTCTTAAGTATATTCGGTACTTTTCTTGGTCTAAATCCCCCACAAACGGACTGTTTGCGAGCTTCAAATTAAGCTGATGAGAATATGGGGCAACATTTGGAGAAATTTCTGTTATCCAAAATCGAAATGCTTTAGATAACTCTTCATCCGTTGTATCAATATTCATTTTAATGTATCTCCACGCTTGTTCTTCTTCTAATACAGATTCAAGCTCGCTTCTATTCAGCATCCATTGTTCTAATTCTGAAACGGATTGAATATCTGCGTCTAATAATTGTTGAAAGTAGTTTTCAATTTGCGACCAAGATTTAACTTCAAGATTTTCGTCAACAAAATGCCGCTTTGGGCGTGTGGGGATGTCTGCTGTAATCATGTTTTTATTTTTTTTCTTCTGTATCTTTTGTTTCTTCTGTTTTTTTAGCGGTTTTCTTTGCCACTTTTGGAACTTCAATCAATCCATTTTCTTGTAAAATATTGTACCACTGCGCCAGCTTTTTAATATCGGATTGATACACTTGATCTTCATCAAATTCTGGCAACACCTCTCTCATCCAAGCAAACAATTCATCTTTTGATGATTTATGACTTAAACAAGGCTGACCTTTTTCTTTTTTAGCAATGGAGTCAAAAATTTCAGACAAGGGGGTTGTATCTGAATATGTATAAATGCCTATATCTTCTAGCGCACTAACTTGATGACTTGCATACAAAGGCATTCTTTTTTTGTCAACTATACCTTCTACTATAATAGTATTTTTCGCTTGGCTAACCATTTTGAATAAGCCAGGTTTTCCTGCAATGGATAATATTCCTTCTAGATTCATGTTTAAAATTTTAGAGGTGCAAAACTACAATTTTGTAACTAAGAAAATTAGCTTTTGAATAATTAATCGGATGTCTTTATGTTCTCAAAGGATGGGATGTCTTTCAGAAATTCATAGCTATTTGTGGTGTAATTCATCTGACAACAATAGTGTTTTAAGCCATTGGTAACTAATAAATACGGCACTCTTAAATCAAAATTATAACGAGCAATTTGTTCAAAAACGCTTTGATTTATTTTTACAGATGCCGCTTTACATTCCACCAACAAAAGGGCATTTCCATCATGATTGTAACAAATTATGTCAGCTCGCTTATTCATTCCGTTGTACATTAACCCTTGCTCAACGCTTATCCAAGATTTAGAAAATTGTTTTTCTCCAATGAGGTGATGAACCATGTGCTGACGTACCCACTCTTCGGGAGTAAGTTTGACATATTTTTTTCTAATAACATCAAAAATATGTGTAATTCCTTCAATACTTTTAAGATTGAAGTCGTATTTTGGCAAACTCAAATCAGACATCATAAGAAGCAAAGAAATGAAATTTGAAAACATTCTTTCAGATTTAAAAGAAAAAAAATACAGTCCTGTGTATTTTTTAATGGGGGAAGAAAGCTACTTCATTGATAAAATATCTGATTATATCATACATAATATCTTAGATGAATCTGAAAAAGATTTTAACCAATCGGTTATTTATGGCAAAGAGAGTAGTGTTGAAAGTGTATTAAGTAAAGCCAAACAGTTCCCATTAATGGGAGAAAAAGTAGTGGTGGTAGTCAAAGAGGCTCAGGATCTCAAAAAAATTGAAGAACTACAATCGTATGTTGAGAATCCTTTACAGTCTACAATTCTTGTTATTTGTTACAAAAACAAAATCCTTGATAAACGTAAAAGTTTTGCGAAAACAGTTGCGAAAAAAGCTGTTCTTTTTGAAAGTAAAAAGCTCTATGACAATCAAATCCCCGAATGGATTTCTAATCATGTAAAAAGCAAAAACTACCAAATTCAACACAAAGCGGCTTATTTACTCGGCGAATATCTTGGCAACGACCTCAACAAAATTACGAATGAGTTGAATAAACTCATGATAATTGTTCCTGAAAATTCTGAAATAAGTGCTGAAATTATAGAACGAAACATTGGAATAAGCAAAGACTTTAATAACTTCGAATTGACCAATGCTTTGGGTCAGAAAGACATTCTAAAATCAAACAGAATTGCTACCTATTTTGCTAACAACCCAAAGTCTAACCCGCTAGTCGTTACTTTAGGTGTTTTGTTTAGCTTTTTTCAAAAAGTGCTTATTTATCATGTGCTTACAGATAAGTCACAAAGAAACGTAGCCACAGAATTAAAAATAAACCCCTATTTTGTTAAAGATTACCAACTTGCCGCCAAACACTATGGAAAACGAAAATGCATGAATATAATTTCTCAAATAAGGGAGTACGACATGAAGTGTAAAGGTGTAGGCAATGCCTCAAACACCGATGGAGAACTTCTTAAGGAATTACTTTTCAAAATTCTGCATTAAATAAAGTAACTTTGCTGCTTTAAATTTTTAATGAAGAAATTAAGCGCCCTCTTATTATTTATAATCACAAGCATAAGTTTATTTGCCCAAAAAGGTGATATCCGTGGTTTTGTTTATGACAAAGACAATGGTGAACCCATTATGTTTTGTAACGTAATTGTAGAGGGTTTAGCAATTGGTACCGCCACAGACGTAAATGGTTTTTTTAATATTAGCGATGTACCAGAGGGCAATCATAACTTATTGGTAACCTACATTGGCTACGACACTCTTAAACAAAATGTCAGTTTAAAAAATAAACAGATACTCAATCAGAAATTAGAAATTTCGACATCATCTGTTCAAATTGAAACCGTTACAGTATCTGCAGACAGGCAAGAGATGAAAACCGAAGTAAAGGTATCTGTAACCAAAATCACTCCTAAAGATATAAGCATTATCCCATCCATTGGTGGTGAGCCAGATCTTGCTCAATATTTACAAATATTACCTGGTGTAGTTTTTACTGGCGACCAAGGTGGACAACTCTACATTAGAGGAGGCTCGCCTATTCAAAATAAAGTTTTACTCGATGGGATGATTGTATACAATCCGTTCCACTCAATTGGATTATTTTCAGTATTTGACACAGATATCATGCGAAATGCCGACGTTTACACTGGTGGCTTTGGCGCACAGTATGGTGGTAGAATTTCTTCAATCATGGACATTACAACCAGAGATGGTAATAAAAATAAATTGAGTGGAAAAGTAGCTACAAGCACATTTGGAAGTAAACTTATGCTCGAAGGACCTCTATTCAAAAAGGGTGGGAATTCGTCTTTCATCATGTCAGCAAAAACATCTTATCTGGATAAAAGCTCAAAATTACTTTACACATACATCGACACGGCAGGTTTGCCTTACAGCTACACAGACCTTTATGGTAAAATATCCTTCACTGGAAACAGCGGAAGTAAATGGAGTGTGTTTGGTTATAATTATCAAGATAAGGTCAGTTATAAGGATGTCTCTAACTTAGGTTGGAATTCTGGCGGAATTGGCAGTAACTTTATACTTGTTCCCAGTGGTAACTCAACTATAATCGAAGGAACTTTTGCATATTCTTCATACCTCATTAAGCTTGAAGAATCCCTTCTTAATCCAAGACAAAGTGGCGTCAATGGCTTCAATCTTGGACTAAACTTTACTTCATTTCAAAACGAAAATGAAATCCAATACGGTTTAGAAATTTTAGGCTATCAAACGGATTTTGATTTCACAAATGCTACGGGAATACAAATCGAGCAAAAAGAAAATTCAACAGAACTTTCTGGCTTTATCAGGTATAAAGTCAAAAAAGGAAAACTCATCTTTGACCCTGGCGTGAGGATTTATAAGTACAACTCTTTGAGAGCTACTTTTGAACCAAGACTAGGTGCTAAATTTTTAGCCAGTGATAGACTAAGGTTCAAACTCGCAGCAGGAAAATATTCTCAAAACTTAGTGAGTACCAATTCCGACCAAGATGTGGTAAACCTTTTCTACGGCTTCTTGTCAGCTCCAGACAATCTTCCAGATGAGTTTAAAGGAAAAGAAGTAGTGAATGGTCTTCAAACTGCCAACCACCTTATTCTTGGATTAGAATATGATATTTCAAATAAAATTGACTTCAACATTGAAGGTTATGTCAAAGACTTTACCCAGTTAACAAACATCAATAAAAATAAATTGACAGGCTCTGACCCCGACTTTATTGTTGAAGAGGGTTTAGCAAAAGGCGTAGACTTTGTTCTGAAATACAATGACCCAAAAATTTACTTGTGGTTAGTCTATTCACTTGGACATATCAGTAGAAATGGCGAAGAAATTAGTTACAACCCTCACTTCGATAGACGCCATAACCTTAACCTTGTTAGCACCTATCGATTTGGCGCAGACAAAAGCTGGAGTTTTGACGCAAGATGGAACCTAGGCTCAGGATTTCCATTTACACAAACACAAGGGTTTTATCCTAACTTAGACTTTTCTGACGGGGTAGATACCGAATATATTTCAGAAACTGGAGAGCTCGGAATATTATATGCCGGATTAAACGAAGGCCGACTACCATGGTACCATAGGCTTGATATTGCACTGAAAAAAACACACTACCTTAGCAAGTCATCGAACTTTGAATGGAACGTTGGAATTACAAACCTCTACAACAGAGAAAATATTTTCTATTTCAACAGGATAGAATACAAGAGGGTAAATCAGCTACCAATTATGCCTAGTCTTGGCATGAGTTTAAGTTTTTAAAAAAAAAATATCTTCAACTTATTTCTTCATATATTTTACTTTATTTTGCAGACGATAATTAATTAGTCCAAATACATTAATATAATCATGAGCAAATACTCTCCAACAAAGTACATATTCGTTACAGGGGGAGTTACCTCCTCACTTGGAAAAGGAATTGTCTCAGCATCACTCGGAAAACTCCTCAAAGAAAGAGGATACTCTGTAACCATTCAGAAATTAGACCCTTACATTAATGTTGACCCTGGCACCATGAACCCTTACGAGCACGGCGAGTGTTTTGTGACCGATGATGGAGCTGAAACAGATTTAGATTTAGGACATTACGAACGTTTTTTATCAACCTCAACATCTCAAGCAAATAACGTTACGACTGGAAGAATTTACCAATCCGTCATTAACAAAGAACGTAGAGGCGACTATTTAGGTAAAACCGTTCAAGTAATTCCACACATTACAAACGAAATAAAAGACCACATCAAAATTCTTGGTAAAACAGGAAAATACGATATCGTAATAACCGAGATTGGCGGGACAGTTGGTGACATAGAATCTTTACCTTTTATAGAAGCCGTTAGGCAATTAAAATGGGAAATGGAATCTGATGCCATCTGTATTCACTTAACGCTAATACCTTACCTTTCTGCAGCAGGGGAATTAAAAACTAAACCGACACAAAATTCGGTCAAAAAGCTAAGAGAACTAGGGCTTCAACCGGACATTCTTGTGTGCCGAACTGAACATCATCTGAACTCTGAAATAAGACGTAAAATAGCCCTCTTTTGTAATGTTGAAAGAGATGCAGTAATAGAATCAATGGATGCTGAAAGCATCTACGATGTCCCTCTTTTAATGCAAGCTGAAAAGCTTGATCAAGTGTCACTTCGTAAACTTGGCTTAAATGACGATACAAAAGTGGCATTAAATGAATGGAATTCATTCTTACAAAAGCTAAAAAATCCTAAAGCCAAAGTTAAAATTGCGGTGGTTGGAAAATATGTCGAACTTCAAGACGCTTACAAATCCATTGCAGAATCCTTTATACATAGTGGCGCTGCTAATGAATGTAAAGTAAAGGTTAGTTGGATACATTCAGAAGAAATAAATAGTGAAAATGCTTCTGAAAAGTTAAAGGACTTTCACGGCTTACTGGTTGCGCCTGGCTTCGGCGACAGAGGAATTGAAGGAAAAATAGAATCCATCAGGTACGCTAGAGAAAATAATCTGCCATTTCTTGGAATTTGTCTAGGTATGCAGTGTGCAGTTATTGAATTCGCTAGAAACGTATTAAATCTAGAAAATGCACACACTACTGAAATCAATCCTGATACAAAACATCCTGTGATTGATATAATGGAGCATCAAAAAGAAATCCTCAATAAAGGTGGTACCATGCGACTTGGCGCCTATACCTGCCAATTAGAAAATGACTCTAAAGCCTTCGATTGTTATCAAAAATCAGAAATAGAAGAGCGTCATAGACACCGCTTCGAATTCAACAATGAATATAAATCTCAACTAGAAAAAAATGGAATGAGTACAACAGGAATTAATCCTGAATCTTCACTTGTTGAAATTATTGAAATTGACCAACACCCATGGTTTGTTGGTGTGCAGTTTCATCCAGAATATAAAAGTACTGTTGCAAAACCTCAACCCCTATTTGTTGGTTTTATAAAAGCAGCATTAACCTATTCCAAACAATAATTCAAATGGACAAAAATTCCTTAACAGGTGTAATACTAATCGTACTAATTGTACTTGGCTACAACGCCCTTTTTCCACCAGTGGTAGAACCTGAAACTAATACAGAAGAAACTACAACAGTTATTCTTGAAGAAGAAAACGAAAAAGAAGAAATCGGCAATCCAAATACTAGCCTAACACTTACATCGGACACAAGCCTGATGAACAAAACCTACGAAAGAAATTTCGGAGTTTTCGCCCCATCAGCCACAGGTTCTGAAGATCAAATTACAATTGAAAATGAGAAATTATTACTCAGTATTTCGCCTAAAGGTGGAAGGATAATTTCTGCTATTCTAAAAGACTATCAAACGTCTGATTCATTGCCGCTTAATCTAATTGACCAGGATTCCTCTGCTTTTAATATCACATTTTTCTCTGAAGGTAATAGAATCATTAATACTGATGACCTATACTTTCAATCTGTAAATCAATCAAACCAATCGGTTTCGATGAGGTTAATGGCATCCAATGGCGGTTACCTTGAATACGTCTATAATCTTGAAAACAATGATTTCATGATGGATTTTCAAGTTAATGTGGTTGGCTTGGAAGATATTATTCCATCCAACAGAAATGAGCTTGAGTTAAATTGGGTCATTAACCTGCCACACACCGAAAAAAGTTTAGAAAACGAAAGGATGTACTCAACTGTTTATTACAAATATTTGAATGAAGATGTAGATTACCTTTCAGAAACTAAGGACGATGAAGAAGATTTAAGCGGTAAAGCACAATGGATAGGTTTAAAGCATCAATTTTTTAGTACTGTTTTTGTTAATAATGCCGGTTTTGAAAAGCCTACTTCAGTTAGAGCAGTTACAAACGAAGGGTCCAAAAGGTTCGTAAGAAAACTATCTGTAGAAACTTCTCTCCCTTACGGACATCAGTCTAGTGAAAGTATTCCTCTACAAATTTATTTTGGACCAAATCACTACGAAACACTTTCGGCTTACAACATGGAACTCGAAAGAATGATTCCTCTTGGATGGGGTATATTTAGATGGGTCAACAAATATGCTGTAATTCCTATTTTCAACTGGCTAGATAACAGCATTACCAACTATGGTATCATTATTCTTATAATGACATTAATCATTAAGATGGCACTTGCTCCATTTACGCTCAAAGCCTACAAATCACAGGCTAAAATGAAAGTGCTAAAGCCAGAAATAGACAAAATAAATGAGAAGTATAAGGATAAAGATCCTATGAAAGCTCAACAAGAAACAATGGCTTTCTACAAGAAAACTGGTGTAAACCCACTTGGCGGTTGTATCCCGATGCTTCTTCAAATGCCTATCCTTTTTGCTCTTTTTAGATTTTTCCCAGCGAGTATTGAACTACGTCAAAAATCGTTCTTGTGGGCCGATGACCTTTCGAGTTACGACTCTGTATTAAGCTTGCCTTTCGAGATACCATTTTATGGTGACCATGTTAGTTTATTCACCTTGTTAATGACTGTTTCTACATTATTGTACACAAGAATGAACAGTCAGATGAGTGGTCCGCAAATGGCACAAATGAAATGGATGATGTACCTAATGCCTATTATGTTCTTAGGCTTCTTTAACAACTACGCCTCTGGATTGAGTTACTATTATTTCTTAGCTAACATGGTGACGTTCGGACAGCAATTTGTTATGAGAAAATACTTCATTGACGAGGCAGCCATTCTTGCTCAGCTGGAAAATAACAAGAAGAAACCAGTGAAGAAATCTAAATTTCAGAAGAGATTAGAAGATATGGCAAAAAGACAACAGGAAGCCGCAGCTAAACGAAAAAAGTAAGGCTACTTTAAGAGCTTAAAAAAGAGCTGCATTGACTTTCGTTTATCATCGTCAAGATGATAATTTATAACCTTTGTGAGGTAATTTGTCTTATCAATTTTAGTGTCAAATAAATGGCTTTTACTTTTTATAGCTTCTTCTAAATTATCAATACCAAACGCTAAAGCATTACTGAATGACAGTTCTTTTTCTTCATTCAAAGGGCTATTGCTTACCCAACATGCAAACACAAATGGTAAAGAGGTATATTTTTTCCATTCACCACATAAGTCATGGATGTGGTCATAAGAATCGCGATAGGCATTTGCCCTATCACCGATGATTACTCCAGCCGTTCGACCTCCTATTTTTTCTTCAAAGTTATGTTCACTATCGATAAATTTAGGCGTTATATTCCAATACTCTCTGCATAATATTTGCACCAAAGCATTCGACGTTTTCGAATGGTAATCTAAATAAATAGTATCTATTTCATCTAACGGACAGTCGCTAAACAAACATACTGTCTGAACAGGGCCGTCACAAGAGATGCAAAATGAACTAATAATTTTAGAATAGTCCATTTCGGGAATAACTGCAACAGGCACAAGAGCGATATCCACTTCTTTATTCAAAAGTTTAGACGCACATTCCGATGGAATAGCAGTAGAAAGGTGAATATCCAATGTGCTATTTTCTAAGCCATATACAAATGGAATACTATTAAGGTAAGATACTGAACAGACTTTCAAAATAAGGCGTTATGATTAAACAAAATTTATAAATAAGGTAAACACAAACTACAAGCTTGAGGACTAAGCCTCCAATAAAACCAATGAGTGCACCAGAAGCAATCTTTAAGACTTTAAACATATCGTCTTTCTCATCCATGTAGGCACCAATAAATGCTCCAGCAAACGGACCAATAATAAACCCTAATGGTATAGGAACTAATATTCCTACGAATAAACCAATCATTGTTCCATTAATGGCTTTTTTAGTACCTCCAAATTTTTTAACACCATAGACCTGAAGCCAAAAATCAGCTACGGTTACAGCAATGACAATTCCGGCCCATTGTACTAGAAAAGAATCTTCAAATTTGTAATCCGTAAAAATTGAGACCAAAAGCAAAGCAGCATAAGCTAAAGGAGGGCCAGGAATAACAGGAATAAAGCAACCTAAAATACCTGACAACAAAAGAACAATACAAATAATTATGATTATTGTTGTCATGCTGCAAAAATATTAAAGGTTTTTTGATTAAAGATTTCAAATTCAGTAATTATTTCACTAAACTTGTTGATTAATCATATATTAAAAACAATGAAAAAATCAATTACTATTTTATCACTTCTCTTTTGTACTTCCTTTTTATATGCTCAATTTTCCTTTAATGATGATTTTGAATCATATGCTGTAGGCGATTATATTGGTGAAACCAATGCCACATGGACCACATGGTCTGGAGCAACTGGAGGCAATGAAGATGCTCAAACAACCACTGATAATGCAAGCAGTGGCACTCAATCTATTTATTTTTCATCATCTTCATCAACTGGTGGACCTCAGGATGTTGTTCTTCCTTTTGGCGAAGTCTTTGACGAAGGTGACTTTGAATTTTCTTCAATGTTTTTCGTTGATGGAGGAGCGTATTTTAACTTTCAGGCCGAAACAACTATCGGAAATACTTGGGCGTTAGATTGCAACATGAACAACGACGGTTCAATTGTTTTCTCAACGGGTGGTGGCGCAACCACATTCATATCCTCAACCTACCCAAGTGGAGAATGGTTTAAACTAGACATAACCATCAACCTAACCCTCAACCAATGGGAAGTGTTTATTAATGACAATTCAATTGGTTCATTTACCAATACCGTAAATGAAGTGGCTTCCTTAGATATATTCCCACTAAATGGTCATTCTTTTTATGTTGATGATGTTATGGTTTCACATCAACCGTTCGTTCCAGTTGGAATAAATGCTTTTTTAACAGACTTAACCATACCAACATATGTTCAAATTCCTGCAAGTGTAGATATTGAAGGAAGTATTATAAACTATGGCGCTGAAACAATTACTTCTATGGATATCGTTTGGACTGACGGCACAGATTCATACACTTATAATGTTAATGGCGTATCAATAGAAACTTTAGATAGCTATGATTTTACTCATCCTGATCAATTATCAATGACAACATTAGATACGGTAAATATTACCGTAAGTATTGAAAATGTAAATGGTGGTAATGATGTTGACACTTCAAATAATTCAATGGATTTCAGTATAATAAGTGTTGAATACGTTACCCAAAGAATTCCGTTATTTGAACATTTCACAAGTAATACCTGTGGACCTTGCGCAAGCTTCAACCCAGGTTTTCAAACTCTGTTGGACGCAAATAATGTAAACGATTTAACGAATGCAAAAGTAAGTGCTATAAAGTATCAAGTAAATTGGCCAGGGAGTGCTGATCAGTCCTTTAATTCAGATGTTTCTACTAGAACAACCTACTACAATGTTGGAGGTGTGCCTTCAGCACATATCGATGGTGCCTCTACCGCTAGCTCTCAAGAAGAAATTGACCAACATGCTGCAGCACCTTCTTTTATCAAAATTGAAGGAACAGCAGTGGCAACTGAAGGAGTAGATTTAGATGTTGAAATTACCGTAACCGCATATGAAGACTATCCAAATACGACCATTCATATTGCAATAGTTGAAGATGAATATACAAATACAGCAGGTACTAATGGAGAAAGTGAATTTTTCCAAGTGTTGAGAAAAATGTTACCTGATGCCAATGGAACTGCTGCAAACTTGAGTAACAGTAATGCTGTGACTGTAAATGAATCTGCTTCTTTTGAAACAGGTGACGTTACCGCTAACTCCTTCAGACTCTGGGAAGGCTTACATAATTGCAGGGTAATTGTTTTTGTTCAAGATGAGAATACTAAGCAGGTCTTACATTCAGAACTTATTGAAATCACTGGAAGCTTTGTAAATGTACCTTCTTGGGAAGACCTAGATATTCAACTAATGCCAAACCCTGTTAAAGAAAATTTATCTATTTCTTTAAATCCAAAATCTCAAAACCTTCATGTGACTATTCTATCAATGACCGGTCAGAAAGTTCAAGAAACAAATTATGGAGTTTTAGATGGCGAACAGCTTCTGTCTTTAGATGTTAGCGACTTCCCAACGGGATTCTATACACTAAAAGTTCAGCTAGACGATAAGACCTCAATTCATAGGTTTATCAAACAATAACTCTTCTAAAAAACTAATTTATAAACAGCCTAACTAAAGTTGGGCTGTTTTTTATTGTCTAAATTCAAAAAGTGTAAATTTGTAACGTTCAATTTTAATACCATAATAAATGTCATTATCTGCTTTAACTGCAATTTCTCCAATAGATGGTCGATATCATAATAAAGCTGACGAGCTGAGTGCCTATTACTCGGAAGCAGCACTCATAAAATACCGACTCAGAATAGAGGTAGAATACTTCATTTCATTATGTGAACTACCTCTTCCTCAACTGGAAAATTTTGACACTGATTTATTTGGTGCACTCAGAGATATCTATTTGAAATTTGACAATAAGGATGCTCAGAAAATTAAAGACATTGAAAGCGTCACAAATCATGATGTTAAAGCTGTTGAATACTTTATTAAAGAACAATTTGACAAACTCAACATAAGCCAATACAAAGAGTTTATTCATTTTGCTTTGACTTCGCAAGACATAAACAATACCGCAACGCCACTTCTTATTAAAGAGTCCGTAGAAGATATATATATCCCTAGCTATATGGAATTGCTAGACAAGCTCATTAGTTTAAAAAATGAATGGGCATCAATACCATTATTAGCGCGTACGCATGGTCAAGCGGCTTCGCCTACTCTTCTTGGTAAAGAAATAATGGTGTTTATTGAACGTCTTGAGCGACAAATAGGCTTATTGAATATGGTTCCATTCTCCGCAAAATTTGGTGGTGCAACAGGGAACTTTAATGCCCATCATATCGCCTATCCAGAAATTGATTGGGTTTCATTTTCTAACGAATTTGTAGACAATACCTTGGGCTTAGACCGTTCGCAAGTTACGACTCAAATTGAGCATTATGACAATCTTGCTGCTCTGTTCGACAACCTTAAAAGAATCAATACCATTCTAATTGATTTAAGCCGAGACGTATGGACTTACATTTCAATGAATTACTTTAAGCAGAAGATAAAGGAAGGCGAGGTTGGTTCTTCAGCCATGCCGCATAAGGTAAATCCTATTGATTTTGAAAATGCTGAAGGTAACCTAGGAATAGCTAATGCTATTTTCGAGCACTTATCGTCAAAACTACCCGTCTCACGTTTGCAAAGAGACTTAACGGATTCTACTGTTTTAAGAAACGTTGGCGTACCAATGGCGCATACTTTACTAGGATTTAAATCGATTCTTAAAGGCTTGAACAAATTAATTTTAAACGAATCTGCCATTCATGCTGACTTAGACGATAACTGGGCAGTTGTTGCTGAAGCAATACAAACTATTCTAAGGAAAGAAGGCTATCCGAAACCTTATGAAGCACTAAAGGAGTTAACCCGAACCAATGGCGTAATTGAACAAGGCACGCTAGCAGTGTTTATTGATGGTTTGAATATTAGCGATGAACTCAAAGTTTATTTAAAAGGCATTACACCCTTTAACTATACGGGAATAGAAAAGCTTTAATTGACTTTATACTTGTTAAGATAGTCTGTCCAATTCCAAATAAAATTACTCATTAAATCTGTTAATTCTTGTAAGAATACTGGGTTGGCTTCGTTTTTATTTTTGAGTAAATCTCCCTGAAATTCATTAAGGTTATACTTTACAAATATTGATTTTGCCATGGCTTTTTCTGTGGTAATATCCTCTGTGTATTGTTCCTTAAAAAACTCTTCATAATCAATAAACATATCGCGAACAATATCTTCCTCCATATCAAAGTAGCCAATCAATTCATTTAAACTAGCATGGTGTAAGCGTTGAACAACATCTTCATCAAAGTGTTCTGATAATGAATGGTTATTGGCGGCAAATACGATCATAAGAAACCAATTTGTATCTTCTAATTTTAGATTGGGAGATTCTTCGAATTTTCGATTATCGTTGACAAATTCTATAATTTCAGAAAAGCCCAATTCAATTACTTCAAATAAGGTTTTAGTATAAACTACTGCCAATTCCTCGACCGTTACTTTCTCTTTCTTGTTAAAGCCAAATATTTTCAACATATATTGCTAAGTTAAACTAAAATTATTTTTAACTATTTCTAGCACTTCATCACCGATAGATAAACAAGCTGTTGCAGCTGGCGAAGGCGCGTTCAAAACGTGTATACTATTTCCTTTGCATTCTATTTTGAAATCATCAAAAACATCTCCATCGGCACCCAAAGCCATAGCTCTTACTCCGCTTCGTCCTTCAACAATATCATCCATCTCCAACGAAGGTATTAATCTATTTAATTCTTTCAAAAATAATTTCTTAGAAAATGCTCTTTTATATTCTTTGAGTCCAAATCTCCAATGTTTCAAAAACAATTTCCAAGTGCCTTTATAAAGTAAAGCCTCAAAAGTATCTTTTAAATCAAAATCAGTTTTACCATATCCTTCTCTCTTAAAAGTAAATACAGCATTTGGCCCACATTCAATTGTACCATCTACCATTCTGGTAAAGTGCACCCCTAAAAACGGAAATTCTGGATTTGGAACAGGATAAATCAAATTTTTCACTTTTGATTTTCCCTTTTCTGAAAGGTCGTAATAATCGCCTCTAAAGCCAACAATTCTCACATCAGATTCAACCTTATCTTTTTGCGCCATTCTATCGGAAAACAATCCAGCACAAAAGACTTTTTTTCTAACCTGAAAAGTCCCTTTTGAAGTATGAATGGAATCGTCATCAAATGATTGAACTTCACAAGAGGTAACGATTTGACTATTTGGGTTAACTTCAGTGATGAGTTGTGCCAATTTATTGGTTACCCCCACAAAATCTATTATGCCCGATTCTGGAACCCATAATGCCGCTACACCTTCTACATGAGGCTCAATTTCTTTCAGTCTTTCTTTGGAAATCTTTTCTAAACCAATTAGGCCGTTAGCTTTTCCTGTTTCAAAAATTCCATCAAGTCTTTCTAATTCTTCATCGTTTACCGCAACAACGACCTTTCCACAAACATCGTGTTTGATATTGTGTTCTTTTGCAAATTGAACCAATTGCTTTCGGCCGTTAACGCAGTTTTTGGCTCGAAAAGATCCTGGTCTATAATATAATCCAGAGTGGATAACGCCAGAATTTCGCCCCGTTTGATGAGCGGCTAAAAGGTCTTCTTTTTCGGTTACGATTAAATTTAATTGCGGATATTCTTTCTGAATTTTATAAGCACATGAAAGTCCTACAATTCCTCCACCGATTATGGCTATATCAAATTTTGAAGAGTTGTTTACCATTGAAATACTCGTGAAATATTAAATCCGAAATATATATCGCCTTCCAATATATCACCTGTGGTTTGGGTTAAAAAGGTATGTTCATTCATTCCTCTTGAATTACTTAAATGCAAAGAAAAAACATGCCCTCCAGTTTCAATATCAAAACCGACTGACAACATATTTTTATGCGCCTCTACCATATCGCTCAAAGCATGAAAGTATTCAGCATTGACTGTTACTCTTTTAGAAAGTTTATACCGCCCACCTAAACCAAAAAATAAGGGGTCAGCAGAAGTCCCTGATTCAAATGTATTCAAGTGAATGTGTGTTGGAAGAATTAGAGCAGAAAATTTGGAGCTAAATTTCCGCGCTACAATTAATTGATTAGCAAAGGAAATCTGATTTAGAAAATCATAATCTGTTTGTTGCCGCAAGAATTCAGAAGGATGAGCTACAAACACTGCTGAAAAAACGGAAACAACAACTGGTGACTTATCGGTTTGATTCAGCAACTTACCTTTTACAGACGCATCGTATTGTTTGTTTGTTGAGCTACGACCAACGCTAACTGCAATGCGGTCAGAAATACCATAATCTAAACCCATTCTGACTTGAGAATTATCAATGCCCCAAAGGTTATAAAAACCTGAGTTAAGAGTACCAAAACGGTGCTGAATTAAAAACTTAAATTCTCCTTTTGACGACTGTTTTGTCGACTGCGCATTTACTACTCTACTGTCCTTAAAAATTGAGTTAACAATTTTCGGACCATCAGATTCCTCGTTCAAAAGGCTCAACAAGTCTTGCCCAAAAGAAAGTTGGGCAGTTGTTACTAGTAATATTAGTAGTAATTTATTCATTTGATTTTTTTTGAAGAGACATTTCAATGTTTACATTAATTACCTCAGCAATTTTATACAACATGATTTTGGGAATATCAATTTTATGATCTTCTAAAGCTATATCAAAAGTCGATTTAAGGTTTAGTGTATTGTTTATTAATTGAACAGATGAAGTCAAACTCACTTGACGCTTAATTCCATGCACAAGCAATTCGCCATTAACATTAATAGCTTGTTCTTTTGATAAGTCTAAGGATGAAAAATCAGCAATTTCACCTACAAAAGTAGAAACTGGATACTTGTCACTTTCCATATAACTTTCGTTAAAATGTTCTTGCATAAGTGAGTTGGGAAAAACAAAATCTTCAATTTTAATTTGAAACGCAAAACTACCACTTTGAGCGTCAATTACTCCAGCAGCATTTTTATTTACAGCTTGGATATCTTCAATGGGAGTTGCCGAAAAGAAACTCACTACACCCTCTTTACCTATGTATTGCTGTGCAAAAATATGGGTAGAAAAAAGAAAACAAACTAAGATTAAACGCATTAAACAAAGATACTAAATCTCTCGGCTTTTAAACTTTTTTCAAAAAAAGGTATCCACAAGTAAATAACAAAATTACAATGACTAAACCGGCCTGTTGTGTGTTAAAAAGTGAGGTTGCAAAGCCAAACAATAATGGACCAATAAAAGCAGTTGCTTTGCCCGAAAAGGCATAAAAACCGAAAAATTCATTCCTCTTTTTTTCTGGCGTAATACGAGACATCAAGGCACGACTAGACGATTGATTAGGGCCAGAAAAAACACCAATAAATACCGCTGCAACCCAAAACAAAAATTTTGAATTAAACCAATCTGGAATGGCTTCTCCTCCAAAAATAAGTTCCATTAATCCTGGTAACTCTGGCGATAATATAGCAATGACACAAGCCAACATCAAGAACTTAATGCTCCATTTTACTACTTTCTTGCTGCCATTGATATCGTCAAAGTAGCCAAAGATAAATGCTCCAAGCCCTGCCAAGACATTCAGAACTATCCCTAAAATCATGATTTCTTCAAAAGAAAATCCAACCGTTGCTGAAGCGTAAATTCCTCCAAATGCAAATACAGTTACTAAGGCATCGTTATAAAACAATCGAGATATCAGAAAACTATAAATGGTTTTATGCTCTTTAACTTCTAGAAATGTTTGTTTTAACTGGCCATAGGCTTGCGTTACAATTGTTTTTAAATCTATCCCCTTTCTTCTTTTTGCTTCCTTTACTCCAAACAGTAATGGAACACTGAAAATGAAAAACCATAATGCGACTAGTAAATTAGTGGCTCGAATATTTTCACCGTCATCAACACTAAAACCTAATATGGGCGCATCAGTCTGTACCAATAAAACAAGCGATAAAGCCAAAGCCATTAGACCGCCTAAGTAACCCAAACCCCAAGCCAAGCCAGATGTTTTTCCTATTCTATCTTCTGATGCTATTTGTGGCAAATAAGCATTGCAAAAAACAGTGCCTATTTCAAAACTGATATTGGCAATGACAAATACTAATAGGGCGTAAATAACTTGTCCTTCTGTGGGAAAAAATAGCAAGGCCGTAGTTATGACACAACAAAGGGTTGAAATAATCATTATTCTTTTTCTGAATCCAAAATTATCCGCTATGGCGCCTAGAAAAGGTGAGCTTATTGCTACTATGACAGCTGTAAGTGATATTGCCCACGACCACCATTGAGTGCCTTCAATTTCCGAAGGAGCAATTGATGAAATAAAATAAGTTCCATATACAAATGTGACTACCAAAGTCGTAAAGGCAGAATTGGCAAAATCGTATAATGCCCACGACCATATAATTCTTGTGTTATCTTTTTTCAACATGAAATCGAATGTACAACTAAAAATGGAATATTAATTCTACAATTATCAATTTCAATCCACTGAAAAACATACTTTTGCGCACGTAATTAAAACAAATTTCCATTGAGCAAGTTTAAATTTATTGACAAAACAAACGGAAGTATTAAAGACGATATTCTATCTGGACTTACCGTAGCCTTAGCCCTAGTTCCCGAAGCAGTAGCCTTTGCTTTTGTAGCTGGGATTTCACCTATTGTTGGTCTGTATGGTGCTTTTATGATGGGTTTAATCACCTCTATTTTTGGTGGCAGACCTGGCATGATTTCAGGCGCAACCGGTGCTTTAGCCGTGGTTATGGTTCATTTAGTAAGTGAAGGAAATACTCTTGGCGGTAATAGTAGTGCAGGCCTGCAATACCTATTTGCCACGCTAATTTTAGCAGGTATATTTCAAATGTCTGCTGGTGCTTTTAGGCTTGGTAAATTTGTAAGAATGATTCCACATTCTGTGATGATGGGTTTTGTAAACGGTTTAGCGATAGTTATTTTTATCTCGCAGCTTGGAATGTTTAAATCTAATGGAGAATGGCTTAGTGGAGCATCCATGAATATTATGTTAGCACTAGTAGTTTTGACCATGGCTATCATGTACTTTCTTCCCAAATTAACTAAGAAAGTACCCGCTGCTCTGACTGCTATTTTGGTAGTATCCATAATTGTCATTTTTGGTGGCTTAGAAACAGAAACTGTTAAATCGTTCATCATCTCTAATGGTGGTGAAGGGATAAAAGCTGGCTTACCTACTTTCAATGTGCCAATGATTACATTGAGCTGGGAAACGCTTCAATTCATCACACCTTACGCCCTAATATTGGCTGCTATTGGACTCATAGAGTCATTGATGACCTTGAACTTGATTGATGAGCTAACCGACTCTCACGGGCATGGAAACAGGGAATGCGTTGCTCAAGGAGCCGCTAATTTTGTAAACGGTTTCTTTGGAGGCATGGGCGGTTGTGCTATGATTGGACAAAGCATAATCAATATAAAATCTGGTGGTAGAGGCCGATTATCGGGTATTACTGCCGCACTAGCCTTATTGGGTTTTATACTGTTTGGCTCAGAATATATTGAAATGGTTCCTATTGCTGCTTTGGTGGGAGTTATGTTTATGGTAGTAATTGGCACTTTTGCCTGGAGCAGTTTTAAGGTTTGGAACAAAGTACCTGTTAGTGATGTATTTGTGATTTTACTGGTTACAGTAATGACCGTTATTTTTGACCTTGCTATAGCCGTTATTGCAGGTGTAATTGTGTCATCACTAGTATTTTCATGGGAAAATGCCAAGCGCATTAGAGCGAGAAAACATACCGATGAGCATGGTGTAAAGCACTACGAAATTTATGGTCCTTTATTCTTTGGCTCTATTGAGCTGTTTCAAAGTAAGTTTGATGTGAGCAAGGACCCAAAGGAAGTGATAATAGATTTTAAAGAGTCCAAAATTACGGACCAATCTGCTATTGAATGTATAAATAAACTCACTGAGAAATACTTAAAAAACGGAAAAAGCGTGCACCTAAGACACCTTTCCAAAGACTGTATAGCACTCATTAAAAGAGCAGATAAAATCTGTGATGTAAATGTTTTGGAAGACCCCGATTATTTTGTGGCTATTGACAATTACAGAAGATTATTAATTGATAAAGAAAAAGGAGCTTAAAAAAGCTCCTTTTTCTTTATTCAAAATATGCTAATTTATTTAGTCTATTATTATTCGGCTTCTATAAATTTTATTTTCCGATTTAATTGAGATAAAATAAAGCCCTCTTTCAGTAGCATTCAAATCCACTGTAGTCACACTATCCTTTATCTTTTGAGAATGAACGACTTGACCAACAGCATTGAAAATGTTTAGTGTCGCTCCATCGAAATAGTCTTCCATTTCAATTTTAAACTCACCACGACTTGGATTTGGATACACTTTAACTGAAGAATAAATATAATTTTCAATTGCAGTAGTATCCGATGAGGTTGTATCTAATGATGTAACCTCAATACAGTCAGTGGTTTTAGTACAATTTAGCATACTAATAATACAAGCGTATTCGCCCAATTCAGTAGCAACAAAATTGGGTGAATTTTCCCCTTCAATAACGCTACCATCTGAACAATTTATCCAAGTATATTCTGCCGCAGGATCAGTTTCATTAGATGATACAAAAATATTATTATCTAAGTCTAGGGTTAAATCAATGTACAACACCGACAATACAGTTTGTACAATACTATCACATCCTAAGACATTAGGAATGGTATCAAAGTAAATTCCCGATTCAGTTAGTAAATTTCCTGATACAGAAACAAAGGTGTCACATTCAACAATTTGAACAGAATCTACTGAAAAAGAATTTACTTGTAAATCTATAACATAGACTGTATCACAAGCTAGTGAAACAATTGTATCTGTGTGCACACCAGTTGTAGTATATTCATTCCCCAATGGAGAAACATAACTGTCACAAACTGTATCGCTTATGTTTATATACTCAGTACATTTGTTGATTACAAAGTCGTCTACATACACATTTATGTCATTATTGTAGACTTGTGATTCGGCATAAAAGGCAAAAGCAACTTGCCCTGTATAAGCTCCTAAGTCAATGACTATATGTTCATCAACTCCAAGTGCATTGGTTGAATTCCATTCTTGTAAAATATTAGTTGATAACCAAGTAGCTCCTCCATCGACAGAAATTATAAAAATAAATCGGTCATCAACACCAAAGGTCGAAGGATTTGAGTTATTATAACCTGTTAAACCTAATCTAAACTCTGCCTGATAATTTGTTAATGGTGTTCCTAAATCAAAGGTATTAGAAATTAGCCATTCATCTGCACTTGAACCAAAAAGATTAACCCTTGCTGAACCAGTTGTTCCATCATTACCAAAACCATCTGCTTGCCAAGTTGAAGTAGAAGTATTTGCAAATTGATTTGTATCCGAAAGAAGCCCATTAGCTTCTTTCCAACACTCAGGAAGATAGGTGTTAAACATTTCAACTTCAGAAGGAACGCTTATGACTTCACATAAAGTTTGAAATGAATATGGCCCTCTCCAACCGCTTGAATCAGAGCCTGAACACAATGCGCTTACATAAAATTCATAGCTTGAATTTGGTAACAATGAGTCAACCATAACACTGTCAGAACTTACTTCTAAAACAGGAACAGAATCTGGATCAAATCCATCTTCGCCAACCACTAGAAAATAGATAGAATCGTTAGAATTTCCTACCCAAGTTAAAACGGCTGATGAATCTGTGATTAACAGTGCATCTAAAGCCGTTGGGTCTGGACAAGGTGGTATTTCTTTAACTGAAAAGTTATCTATGTGCACATCAATATCATTATTTACTGTAGGTGAATAGGCATAGAACCCTATTTTAACAAGGCCTGTATAAGCCGATAAATCGTAAACTAAGACTTCTCCAGTATTAGAAAACGTCATCCCAGAAGACCACGATTCTAAAATATTATCCGAACTCCAAGTCAGGCCATTATCTAAAGAAATAACTACCGCAAATTGGTCATCGCTACCAAAAGAATTAGCAGTTGTAGAGTAATAAGAAGTTAGCGCAATATCAAATTCTAGCATGTAAGATGATGAACCATCTCCCAAATCAATGCTTGGTGAAAATAACCAGTCATATACATTTAAATACATATTTATTTTTGTGGCTGAACTCTGTCCTGAAGCATTAGCAAATGAAGTTGTACCATTCCAACCAACCCATGTACTAGTACTAAATACTGTTGAGTCAGATATTACTCCTTTTCTTTCTTCCCAACAATTTGGTATGAAACTGTCAAATGCTTCTAAATAATCTGGTGTTTCATAACCACATAAAGTAGTAAAGTTAACCGAGACAAAAATAGAGGAATCACCAGAACCACAGACCTTTTGTACATTTATTGTGTAATCTGTAGATGCATCAAGTGTATCAATATAGATTTGTGTAGTATTGGTTAAAGTATCTATTGAAGTGGAATTGGCAGATTCGAGTTCCACCAAATAAGTAGAAGTACTATCTCCTTCCCATTCCGCAAACACAGAATAATAGGTTAAACTATCCGCCGTTAAATTTTGAGGTGCTACACAAGCTTGGACAATACCTTGAAAGGTTACTGTTGGAAAATTTGAACTAATTGTTCCATTAGGCGGACTGGAAGGGTCTTGATTATTGGAATCGTTGATATGATAAATAGAAATTGAATCAGATTGTGAGCCAAAAAAGTGATACCCATAAGATCCATAACCTGGGGTATTTTCTTCAACCGCTATTACAATATTGTCAACTCCATTATAGCTAAATGGTGTATCAAATTGGATATGAACCGAGTCACCTACAACATAAACCGTACCATAGTTAACGGTATCTAAAGTTGTAATATCCACCCAAGAGCTAGTAGTAGAAAAATTAGATTGGGAAGTATGCCCTATATACACGCCCCAATTGTCTGATACAGACAAATTGATTGATGAAGTAGCGCGATAAGTAATTCCTGTAATGTCACCAGAAGCACCAATAGAAGATGCTGGATAAATACTTTGAGAATAAGTATATGCAAAATAAGGGTAAACTGGTAAGATTGGGACTGTCGAAGTCTGTTCTCCGACAGTAACCTGTGAGAACGATGACTGTGCTAACATTAATAGTAATGCTAGCAATAAGTAAAGTTTTTTCATTTTTAAAGAGTATTAGTTAGACATTCCTTAAACCTAAGGAAAATCAACTTTAAAGTCAAATAAGGGTCTACCCCCCCCCCGATTTTGACGAAACCGAAAAATGAACGATGAGCAGGTATTTTCAGCCGACAAGTCAGGCGTAATCGAAAAATACTGGCTCAAAAAAAACAGGCAAGAACACTCAAAAAAAGGCGAAAAACGTCAGATTTTAAAAAATTTTCGAAAAAATCATGCGTTTTGTTGACGAATCAAATTCAAAGCCGAACCAGCTTTAAACCAATCAATTTGCTGGGCATTATAAGTATGGTTCAATTTTATATGGTCAGTTGTACCATCGCTGTGCTTAACTTCCAGGGTCAACGGTTTTTGAGGTGCAAATTCAGCTAGGTCAACAAAGTTGAAGGTATCGTCTTCACGAATAAAATCATAATCGCTTTCGTTATCAAAGGTCAATCCTAACATTCCTTGCTTCTTGAGATTTGTTTCATGAATTCGAGCAAAGGACTTTACTATCACAGCTCTAACGCCTAAATGACGCGGCTCCATTGCGGCATGCTCTCTAGAAGAACCTTCACCGTAATTATGATCACCAACAACGATTGTATCAACGCCTGCAGCTTTGTAGGCGCGTGCAACATTTGGCACTTCGTCTTTACTTCCGTCTAACTGATTTACTACGCTATTTGTTGCGCCACCAAAAGCATTTACTGCTCCAATCAAACAGTTGTTGGAAATATTATCCAGATGCCCTCTAAAACGTAGCCAAGGACCCGCCATTGAGATATGGTCAGTTGTGCATTTGCCTTGCGCTTTTATCAATAACTTAGCATCCGTTATGTTTTTGCCATCCCATGCTTCAAACGGGGTAAGCAACTGCAATCGATTTGAATCTGATTTTACCACTACATCTATTCCACTTCCATCTTCTGCAGGAGCTTGATATCCGTTGTCTTCAACGTCAAATCCCTTTTCTGGCAATTCATAGCCTGAAGGCTCTGACAGTTTTACAGATTCGCCTTTACTATTCGTAAGGCTATCAGAAATTGGGTTGAAATCTAATCGACCTGAGATAGCTATGGCTGCTACCATTTCTGGAGAAGCTACAAAGGCGTGAGTATTTGGGTTTCCATCGGCACGTTTTGCAAAGTTTCTATTAAAAGAGTGAACGATAGAGTTTTTCTCTTGTTTTTCAGCACCTTCTCTGTCCCACTGACCTATACACGGACCACAAGCATTTGTAAAAATTCGAGTAGATTCAAATTTATTGAAGCTGTCTATTAGTCCGTCTCTTTCGGCGGTGTATCGTACTTGCTCCGAACCAGGGTTGATGCCTAATGTTGCTTTTGGCTCTAAGCCTTTTGCAACAGCGTCTTCAACAATAGATGCTGCTCGAGTTAAATCTTCATAGGAAGAATTCGTACAAGACCCTATCAATGCCCACTCAATATCTAAAGGCCAATCGTTGGCTCTCGCTTTTTCTTTCATTTCTGAAACTGGAGTTGCTAAATCTGGGGTAAAAGGTCCATTTAGGTGAGGCGTCAATTCTGAAAGGTTAATTTCAATGACTTGATCAAAATAGTGCTCTGGATTAGCATACACTTCATCGTCTCCTGTCAGGTGTTCTTTTACTTTGTTAGCAGCGTCAGCAACATCGTTTCTGCCCGTTGCTCTTAAATACCTTTCCATACTATCGTCATAACCAAATGTAGAAGTGGTCGCTCCTATTTCAGCGCCCATGTTACAAATGGTTCCTTTTCCAGTACATGAAAGCGACTTTGCACCCTCACCAAAGTATTCTACTATGCAACCCGTTCCGCCTTTTACAGTAAGGATTCCTGCTACCTTTAATATAACGTCTTTGGCTGATGTCCAACCGTTTAATTTGCCCGTTAATTTTACCCCTATCAGTTTTGGAAACTTTAATTCCCATGGCATTCCGGCCATAACATCTACGGCATCTGCTCCACCAACACCAATAGCTACCATTCCTAAACCGCCAGCATTAACCGTATGTGAATCGGTACCAATCATCATTCCTCCAGGAAAAGCATAGTTTTCTAATACTACTTGGTGAATAATACCAGCTCCTGGTTTCCAGAAGCCTATTCCGTATTTATTACAAACCGAACTTAAAAAATTAAACACTTCATTATTGGTGTTTAAACTTTCTTGCAAATCTTTGTCTGCGCCAATCTTAGCTTGAATGAGGTGATCGGCATGTGCTGTTGAAGGAACAGCAACCTTATCTTTTCCAGCTTGCATAAATTGCAACAAAGCCATTTGTGCAGTTGCATCTTGCATCGCTACTCGGTCAGGCCCAAAATCCACATAATCTACTCCACGCTCAAAGGCTTTTTCATTTGTATCGTCCCAAAGGTGTGTGTACAGAATTTTCTCTGCCAACGTTAAGGGCTTATCTACAAGTTGTCTTGCTTTTTTAATTCGTTCAGGAAATTTCGCATAAACTGCTTGTATCATTTCAATATCAAATGCCATAGTATTAGTGTAAGATTAAACCTTTTTTTTAGCCTCGCAAAACTACTTTTTTTAGTCCGTTTTTACAAGAGAAAATTGTACTTTAGCACAAATGAAACTTGTCATTGAAAACATAAAGATTGCATTGCAATCTATTCGAACTAATCTTCTTAGAACAGTACTTACTATTTTTGTTATTGCCATAGGAATTTCAGCTTTAGTGGGTATTCAAACGGCTATCGAATCGATTAAGTCTAGCATTAGTGACAACTTTACCCGAATGGGATCTAACACTTTTAACATTAGAAATAAAAGTTCTAGTGTCCGAATAGGTAAAAAAGGAAATAAGCCCAAAAGGTACGCCTCTATCACCTATGCTGAAGCTAAAAAATTCAAAGATCGCTTTTCTTCGGTTACTTCTATTTCTACTTGGGCCAGTAGCACTGCTATTATAAAGTACAAATCGACAAAATCCGACCCTAACATTCGCATTACTGGAACGGATGAAAACTACCTCCAAACCGCAGGTTATGATTTGTCTGAAGGTCGGAATTTTACCAAAGACGAAAGCGAAAGCGGAAAGCATGTCGCCATTATTGGGAATGAGATAAAAGACAAAATCTTTAAAGACAGTTCGCCTCTTGGAGAGCTTATTTCTATCGGAAACAGTAAATACAGAGTCATTGGGGTACTGAAAGAAAAAGGCTCAAGTGCCACTTTTGGCGGTGACAAAACATGCTTAATACCCATTACTACTGCCAGGCAATATTTTGGCTATGCCAACCAGTCGTTTACCATTAGTGTATTCTCCAAGGAAGCGTCTTCGCTAACTGCCACTATCGGCGATGCCATCTCTAATATGCGTATTGTAAGGGGCCTTAGAGCCATTGAGGAAGATAACTTTGACATTATAAGAAGCGACAACCTTACTCAGATACTTTTTGAAAACATAAAATACGTTACGCTTGCCGCACTGATTATTGGAGTCATTACACTTTTTGGCTCAGCCATTGGGCTAATGAACATTATGTTGGTTTCCGTTAACGAACGTACCAAAGAAATTGGAACTCGTAAAGCCATTGGTGCTACCTCTTCAATTATCCGTTGGCAATTTCTTATTGAAGCCATTGTGATTTGTCAGCTTGGCGGTATCAGTGGAATAATTCTAGGGATACTGATAGGTAATATCACTTCCATTTTTGTTGGCAGCGAATTTATTGTGCCATGGATCTGGATTCTTTCTGGTATTGCTTTGTGTGTGGTGGTAGGCTTGATATCGGGTTATTTCCCAGCCTCAAAGGCAGCCAAGCTCGACCCTATAGAAGCACTAAGACACGAATAAAAAAAAATGCCCTCGACAAGCGAAGGCATTTTCTAAATTTAGTTTGGTTGAGAATTACTTTCCAGCAACTACTTCAACAGACAGTGAAGCTTTTACCTCTCTGTGCAAACGCACCTCGGCTTCATATACTCCAACTGATTTTATATTGTTTAGCTTAACAAACTTTTTGTCTACAGTAAAGCCTAACTTTTCTAGCTCTTCAGCTAATTGGTTAGAAGTTACTGAGCCAAATAATTGCTTTCCACCATCAACAGTTTTTGCTGTAATAGTTACAGTTAATCCGTTAATTTTTTCAGCAATTTTGTTAGCGTCTTCAATGACTTTACCTTCTTTGTTTGCTCTCTGACGCAAGTTTTCAGCTAAAACTTTACGAGCTGATTCAGTAGCTAAAACAGCCTTTCCACCAGGAATTAAGAAGTTTCGACCGTAACCGTTTTTAACGTTTACAATCTCATCTTTAAATCCTAATTTCTCTACGTCTTGTAATAATATCAATTCCATAGTTGTAATTATTTTAGCATATCACCAACGTAAGGCATTAAAGCCAAGTGACGACATCTTTTGATTGCTTGTGAGACTTTTCTTTGAAACTTCAAAGACGTTCCTGTAATTCTTCTTGGAAGAATTTTTCCTTGTTGATTAACAAAACGCATAAGGAAATCAGGGTCTTTGTAGTCGATGTATTTGATACCGGCTTTTTTAAATCGGCAATACTTCTTTGTGTTTATGTTTTTTACATCTACCGGAGATAGATATCTAATGTTATCTGCCATGATTATGCCTCCTCTTTTTCGTTAATACTAAGTCTTTTTCTTCTTCTTTCAGCATACGCTAGTGCGTGTTTGTCTAACTTTACAGTTAACCAACGCATTAGGCGCTCGTCACGCTTGTACGCTAATTCAAGCTTGTTAATTATTTCGCGGTCTTCAGAAGTGAATTCCATCAAATAATAGAAGCCTGTTCTTTTTTTCTGAATACTGTAGGCCATTTTTTTAAGCCCCCAATTTTCTTCAATAACAACATTTGACTTACTATCTTTGAGAAGTTTTTTGAACTTCTGAACCGTCTCCTTTATCTGCTCTTCAGATAAAACGGGATTCAAAATGAAAACGGTTTCGTAATGATTCATAGTTATTTTAATTAAAAATTATTTCCTTTTTCTTCTAAAAAAGGGATGCAAAACTAAGCTAAACTTTTCATATAAACAAACGTTTTGGCATGGGACATTTTTCGGTTGTTATCTTCGCAAAGACCGAGTGCAGTATACCTATGCGAAAAAGACTATTTGTTAACAAAGACAGTATGTGGAAATGGTATCTCTATGTTGGCTTCGTTTAGAGCGAGTTTTACCTTTTCGTAGCTTTCAAAATAGACATCCCAATAGTGTTCTGGCTTGCAATAAGGCCTCACTACAAATTGAACTGAGCTATCCGCCAAATTTGATACGCCTACAAATGGCGCAGGAGATTCCAAAACCTTAGGGTTTGACGTTAGGGTTTTTAGTAGTACTTCTTTGGCTTTTTTGATGTCAGAGTCGTACGACACGCCTACTTCCAAGTCTACTCGAATTTTACCTTCCGAAGTGTAGTTAACAATGTTTCCATTAGCCATGGCACCATTGGGCACAATAATTTTTTTATTGTCTGGAGATACCAGACGGCTGTTAAAAATATCTATTTCTGACACTACTCCAATGACGCCTTGAGCTTCTACTAAATCGCCAATTTTATAGGGTTTGAAAATCATTATTAGCACTCCTCCAGCAAAGTTAGATAGTGATCCTTGCAAAGCTAAACCAACGGCTAAACCAGCTGCGGCAATGATTGCTGCAAAAGCGGTGATGTCTACGCCTAGTGTAGATATGACTAATAGAATAAGGATAATTTTTAACGCCCAAGCCAAAATATTATGAAAGAAACGCTGAAGAGTAATGTCATATTTGGTTTTTGTCATAAGCTTATCCAAGCCTAACATCAATTTCCGTATTACCCATGAGCCAATTAAAAATATTAAGATAGCGCCCAACACTTTAGGGCCGTAGAAAGTTATGAATTCCAATGCTCTTTCGAACAAATCATTTGCTTTATCCATGTTTTAAGGTTTAAAATTAATGCGTAAAACTAACTAAAATGATATGAACACACAATAAGGCTTGTTAAAATTGATGCGCTTTATTCAAAATAATATTTCGGGAAGTCATGAATGCTAAAGCATTTCAAAATGTAAATTAGTACCGCTTTGTTGTTTAAACACAACAAACTAAGTTATAGTATCTAAAGGGATATAGAATGAGCTGCAATCTGGGGTGTCAAAAAAATCTTCATTATTAAATTTGGATTTATCTTCGTATAGTTCTTTGAATGATCTTTTGATGTCATTTGGCTTTAGGTCTTGTATGAAGACTTTTTCTAGCTTGGTCATAGAGCTTAGTATTTCCTTGTCGGTTTCTGCATTAAGGTCAGGAAATGAATATCCGATAATTACTAGGTATTGGGTATCTCTAACACTGTTGATGGCCAATTCTTTTGTCTCATTAGTGTACCTGTCATTATTTAAGGACAGCAGGTTGTGACAATCGGGATGATAAACGCAATAGCCGTATAGTTTTACTATTTCTTTGGCAATTTCTCTTTCTGTATGTTTTTTTTTGTTTTTATCATTTAAAAAAGGAACGCTTTCGTTGCGAGAATGTTTGAAATTATAGTTAAATGAGCCGTTTAGTCGAAATACGCTTCCACTTTTTCTTTGGAAAGATGTATATTTTTCTATTGTATTTAATCTTTTATACGCCTCAAAGTAACTTATTTTTTTTGTTTGCATTATTGATTTTTGAAGTTGGTTGTCGTAATTCCAGTTTATTATTTTAATGTTGTCTCTCATGAAATGGCTACCTTCCACAATCCTATTGGTGAACGAAATGTATCTTGTGTCGATATTATAAAACTCTTCGACAGACATCACTAAGCTGTATGCTGTTGAAAGTCTTTTAAATTTTTCGCTATTGAAGTCAAGGTTTTCAGCAAAGTCGTCAAATGTTGTTGATCTTATTGGCTGAATGTCCATTTCCATACTGGAAAACAACTCTGGTCTTATGATAATTATATTATCAAGTATTTCGTTAATATCTCTTAAAAGTTCTGTTTTTAATTCACTTAGTTTTTTTTCAGACCCTTCATAGGCTATAGAGTTATCTATTTCACCTCCGCATCTTTGAAAGAAATTAATAAACTTTCGCAAGGTATCAGCTATTTGATTGGCAACTGGCAGAGCATTTGCACTTGCTCCAGCACCCAGTATGTAGGTAAGATTTTTTTTCATGTTTTTTTTTATTACTTAAGTTAATACACATAAATAGTGCCAAGCACACAAAAAATGCTTGACACAAAAACATAAATGAAATGTAAAGGAAGGATCGACTCGCGAAACAAGTCCAATCAAATATACATAAATTCTTAAAACACCTTTTTACAGTCAGTCAAAAAACAGTTAGCCAATTAATTTACACTCATTTCAAACATTATAGTATATTTGTTTTCCCAAATTAAATTAATGGAAAATTTTGTTGTTTCGGCTCGTAAATACCGCCCTGCCACATTCGATACCGTGGTAGGACAACAGTCCATTACATCAACCCTCAAAAACGCCATCAAAAACCAACATCTGGCACAAGCCTTTTTGTTTTGTGGCCCCAGAGGTGTCGGTAAAACGTCTTGCGCAAGAATCTTAGCAAAGACCATAAACTGCATGAATCTCACCGAAAATATTGAGGCCTGTGATGAATGCGAATCGTGCAAAGGTTTTAACCAAAACCACTCCTTTAACATACACGAACTTGACGCCGCCTCCAACAACGGAGTAGACAAAATTCGTGAACTCGTTGACCAAGTCCGCTTTGCACCTCAAGTAGGGAAATACAACATCTATATCATTGATGAGGTGCACATGCTTTCACAAGCCGCTTTCAATGCCTTTCTAAAGACCTTAGAAGAGCCACCAGCACATGCCCTTTTTATTCTTGCAACAACGGAAAAACATAAAATCATTCCTACGATTTTATCGCGTTGCCAAATATTTGATTTCAAAAGAATTCAAATAGAAGATATTGCTAAACACTTAGCCTATGTTGCCAAAAATGAAGGTGTAACTGCAGAAGAAGAAGCATTGCACACTATAGCACAAAAAGCCGATGGCGCACTAAGAGATGCCCTCTCTATTTTCGATCAAATCATCAGTTTTAGCGGCAGCAACCTAACGTACAAAGACGTTATTGCTAACCTTAACATATTAGACTACGACTATTATTTTAAAGTAGCTGATGCGCTCAACAATAATGACATCCCTAGTTCTTTGAATTTATTCAACGACATTCTGAACAGCGGCTTTGACGGCCACCACTTCATTAACGGTTTGGGTATGCATTTTAGGAATTTGTTAGTCGCTAAAGACCCTTCAACCCTAAGCCTTCTTGAAGAAGGAGATAATGTGAAGAAAAAGTATTTGGAGCAAAGTCAAAATTGGAATCAAGACTACCTTTTGAAAGGCTTAGAATTGTGCAACAAAGCCGATTTAAACTACAAACTCAGCAAAAACCAACGCTTGCTAATTGAAGTTACTTTAATGCAACTTTGTAGCCTTGACTCGCTTTCAAATTCTGCTGAAAAAAAAACTTTCGTAGTTAAAAAACAGCCTCCAAAACAGGCTGAAAGTTCTGAAAAAACTGTTCAAATCACCGAAGAAGAAGAGGTAATTAGTACTGTCCCAGAAGCAATTACAAAACAAAAAATTGAACTCGAAAAAAACGATAATAAGTCTATAAAAATTGTCAATTTTAAAGATAATATTGAAAAGAAGACCATTTCAATAAAAATAAATAAGAAAGAAAAAGAAGAGGTTAAAGAGGAAGTAAAACAAGTGTTGAACGTAAAAGACACGCCTTTCACTTTCTCCGATTTAGAAAGCGTTTGGACTGAATACAGCACGCTCAAACAAAATGAAGGAAAACACAATTTATTCTCTATATTAAACGAAAAAAAAATAACGCTTGAGGAAAACTATGCCATCACACTCACGCTTGACAATAAAGTTCAAGAAGAAGTGTTAACTGAAGAAAAAACAAACTTAGTTTACTATTTAAAAGACAAACTAAACAACGATATCCTATCTTTGAACATTCTAGTTAAACAATTAGAACAAAAAGAATTAACGGCTTACACCGATGAGGATAAGTTCAAAAAAATGGCGGAAAAAAAACCAATATTAATAGATTTAAAAACCCAATTCAATCTAGAACTAGATTATTAATCAAAAACAATTATGAAAACTAAATTAACATTTATCCTCATCTTACTTGCCTTAGGATGGATAGTATTTAACGTAACAAAGGACATGAGCAACATTAAAAACAATTATGAGAGCGTTAAGAATGACCCCATGAAATCTCGCATCTATACTTTAGATAATGGTCTAAAAGTATACCTAACCGTTTACAAAGATGCACCCAGAGTGCAGACTTACATAGCAGTTAGAGCGGGCAGTAAAAATGACCCTGCTGATGCTACTGGCCTTGCACATTACCTTGAGCACATGCTGTTTAAGGGTACTGACAAATACGGCACATTAGATTATTCAAAAGAAGCGCCAATGCTTGAAAAAATTGAAAATCTCTACGAAGAATACCGTCAAATTGATATGGCGGACACTGAAAACAGAGACAAAATTTGGGCACAAATAGATTCTGTTTCTGGTGAGGCCGCAAAATTTGCCATAGCCAACGAATACGACAAAATGATATCTAGTGTAGGTGCAAAAGGAACCAACGCTTATACCTCTGCTGAAGCAACCGTTTACCTCAACGATATTCCATCAAACCAATTAAAAAAGTGGTTAGACATCGAAGCAGAGCGTTTCCGCATGCCTGTATTCCGTTTATTTCATACAGAATTAGAAGCTGTTTATGAAGAAAAAAATATTGGAATGGATACAGACGGACGTAAAATGTTCGAAGCTCTTCTTTCTGGATTATTTAAAAAACACACCTATGGTACTCAAACTACCATTGGAACAGTTGAGCACTTAAAAAATCCTTCAATAAAAGAAATTAGAAAATACTTTAACAAAAATTATGTACCAAACAACATGGCAATTTGTATGTCAGGAGATTTTGATCCTGATTCTGTAATTACTTGGGTGAACGAAAAATTTGGCTCTTTTGAACGAAAAGAAGATCCCGAGTTTATTCCTGGTGTTGAAGATCCTTTAACAGAATCTATAGTGAAAGATGTATATGGCCCAGATGCTGAACGTTTATACCTAGGCTATCGCTTCCCAGGCTCGAAAGACAGAGAAACACAAGTCATGAGAATTATCGATATGATTCTTAGCAACAGCCAAGCTGGACTTATTGACCTAAACCTTAACCAAGGACAAAAAGTATTGCAAGCCAGCTGTTTCCCATACATACTTACCGATTATAGTACGCACATCGTATATGGCTCGCCCAAGCAAGGTCAATCGCTTGATGAAGTAAAAGACTTACTAATTGGAGAAGTTGAAAAGGTTAAAAATGGTGACTTCCCAGACTGGTTAATTCCAGCCATCATTAGTGACATGAAACTATCAAAAATCAAAACATACGAAAGCAACAATTCAAGAGCTGACGAATTTGTCAAAGCATTTATTCAAGAAATAGAATGGGAAGATTATGTCAAAGAAATGGATGTTCTTGAAAGCATTACCAAAGAAGAAGTAGTTGAAGTCGCCAACAAATACTACAATAATTATGTGTTGGTTAGAAAAAATCTTGGTGAAGATAAAAGTGTCATAAAAGTAACTAAACCCGCTATCACACCAGTTGAAGTCAATAGAGATGCACAGTCTGATTTCTTAAAAGCAATTACCGAGGCAGAAGTCAATGAAGTTGAACCAGAGTTCTTAAATTACGAAGACGATATACAACAAACTGATATTGGCGTTCCTTTTGTACACAAACAAAACACAGAAAATAGCCGATTTAAACTATACTATATTAGTGACAGAGGAAACAATCACGATAAAAAACTTAGTATGGCTATTGAATACTTCAACTACTTAGGAACCGAAGATATTTCTCCGGCTCAAAAGAAAGAAGAGTTCTATAAATTAGGTTGTGAAGTTTCAGTAAGCAGTCAAAATTATCAAAGTTATATTTCACTATCAGGACTTGACGATAATTTCGAAGCCTCTGTTGGTCTTTTTGAGAAACTATTATCAAATGTGGTCGGCGACGAAGAAGCGCTTGAAAATCTAAAAATGGATGTGCTTAAAAAAAGAGCAGATGCCAAATTAAACAAGCGTACCATACTGTATAGCGGAATGAATAACTACGCTAAATACGGACCAAACAATCCGTTTACCAATACCCTATCGGACGAAGAAATCATGGCAACCACCTCTGAAGAGTTAATCGAGATTATTCGAAACTTAACTTCTTATGACCACAGAGTGCTGTACTATGGGCCTAAATCATTTGAAGATGCCTCAGCATCGGTAAAAAGTTTACACCCATTGAAAGATGATCTTATTCCAATTACAGAAATCAATGATTTTGTTGAGTTGGACATAAACAAGACATCTGTTTATGTAGTGGATTATGACATGAAACAAGCCGAAATTCTAATGGTTTCAAAAGGAGAAACATTCAACTCTGAAAAAATGCCATTGATTAAATTACACAATGAATATTTCGGTGGAAGTATGGGAAGTATTGTTTTCCAAACCTTGAGAGAATCAAAAGCTTTAGCATATTCTGTATACAGCACTTATAGCTCTCCAAGGGAAGAAGATAAAGCGCATTACGTAATGGCATATATTGGTACACAAGCCGATAAACTAAAAGAAGCCATGATAGGAATGAATGAATTGCTGGATGAGCTTCCTGAAGTTGAAGCAAACTTGGAAAACGCTAAGGATGCCGTCATTCAAAAAATTCGAACGGAAAGAATAACCAAAGACAGAGTGCTATTTAACTACGAATCAGCCAAACGACTTGGTTATGACTATGACTCAAGAAAAGACATCTATGAAAACATAGAACAATTCGACATGGCTACTCTGACAGACTTCCACAACAACTATATGAGTGGAAAAGAATATACCATTCTCGTATTAGGAGATAAAGATAACTTAGATATAAAAACGCTTAGAGAGTACGGAGAAGTAAAATTCCTGACTTTAGAAGATGTTTTCGGTTACTAAATAGTACATTTGCAAACTTAAAAATTGAATATAAAATAATGAGCAAAATTAAAGTAGACAATCCAGTAGTTGAGTTGGATGGAGATGAAATGACAAGAATCATTTGGAAATTTATCAAAGACAAATTAATCTTACCATACCTAGATCTAGACATTAAGTATTACGATTTAGGAATGGAAAGTCGGGACAACTCCGATGACCAAATTACTGTTGATGCTGCCAATGCTATCAAAAAATACAAAGTAGGTATTAAATGCGCTACCATTACTCCTGACGAAGAACGTGTTGAAGAGTTTGGACTAAAGAAAATGTGGCGTTCACCAAACGGTACCATTAGAAATATTGTTGGTGGCACGGTGTTTAGAGAGCCCATTATTTGTAAAAATGTACCACGATTAGTGCCAAACTGGACGCAGCCAATCTGTATAGGTCGTCATGCTTTTGGTGACCAATACAAAGCGACAGACACGGTAATAAAAGGACAAGGAAAACTAACCATGACTTTCACTCCTGAAAATGGAGAGGAAGTTTCATGGGAAGTATATCAATTTGAAGGTCAAGGTGGCGTAGCCATGAGTATGTATAACACAGACGAATCGATTTATGGTTTTGCAAGATCATGCTTCAACCAAGCACTTGCTAAAGGATGGCCATTATATCTATCAACAAAAAACACAATCCTCAAAGCCTATGACGGACGATTCAAAGATATTTTTGAAGAAGTCTATCAAAACGAGTTTAAAGCTGAATTCGATAAAGCTGGTATTATCTACGAACATAGATTAATCGATGATATGGTAGCCTCTGCTTTAAAATGGAATGGCGCTTTTGTATGGGCGTGTAAAAACTACGATGGCGATGTACAATCTGATACTGTAGCTCAAGGGTTTGGTTCATTAGGCTTAATGACTTCTACACTTGTTACCCCAGAAGGAGATGTAATGGAAGCTGAAGCAGCACACGGAACAGTAACTCGCCATTACAGACAGCATCAACAAGGTAAGAAAACCTCAACAAATCCTATTGCCTCTATTTTTGCTTGGACAAGAGGATTGGCATTCAGAGGAAAATTAGACAACAACCATAAACTAATTGACTTCTGTCAAACCTTAGAAGATGTTTGTGTCGAAACCGTTGAAAGTGGCATTATGACTAAAGACCTAGCACTTTGTATTCACGGTAAAGACCTAAATGAAAGTCACTACGTCGTTACTGAAGACTTTTTAGAAGCACTAGATAATGGTTTGAAGTTGAAAATGGGTTAAAAACCATTTTTATTTTTCGTTTTAAAAACCTATTTTTATAGGGTTAAATAATAACCCTATAAGAATGAAAAAAATATCACTACTACTAGTAGTCACTATCTCTTTAATAGCTTCCTTAAAAGCTCAACAAGCTGGTGACACAATTGTCATTGAATCTTTCAATTACACACAAACCTACGGCATTAACCAATGGTCTCCAGGAATGCGAGATACTGTCATTGACTTTTCTGTTTTGCCTGATGTGCCAATCGAAAAAGTACTGATGCTGTACAATATGAGGTGCAAAGACAACAAGGTATCAAACTCTCAAAACAGAGACCAAGGTTGTGGAGAATGGGATGCATCGTGCAACACTTACCTTCACGACTCTACAAGAGTAGATTCTTTACTTAACACCCATCCAAATTTTACCATTTCAAACTTTAGTGGAACTTCATTTGACTTCACCACCCAAGAAGTATATGACTACTTCCTTTACGAGCAAGAAAATATTAATGTAAATAGCGTGACTAATGAAGCTTCTTTCCAAATATCAAATGGTAATTTAACGGATAATGAATCTCTCAATGGAAGTCAATATTCAGGAAAATCTCAATTCTTATACACAGCCAGCGAACTAATGTCTGCAGGCTTTAGTGCTGGAGAAATAGATGGCTTAGAATTAGAAAGCACTAATACCTCTTCAATAAACTTCCTTAAAATTAACATAAAACATACCTCATTAACGGAGTTGGACCCAAAAAATCCTAGTCTTAATGATTTTACTGAAGTATTTAATTACAATCACAATTTTGTAAACGGTTCAAATAAAATAATTTTCTCAGCACCCTTCGTTTGGAATGGAGTGGACAACCTAATTATTGAGTTTTCATTCACCAATTCAACATCAACTAGTGCTGTTGAGCTTTTAGCTGAAAACTCATCAAATAACAGCATCTACGCTAACAATGGTTATAGTGTAGACTTCACAGGCTATGTTGGTGTTGAAATCCCTGTTGATTCTTTATCTTCTATTTCTGATGAAATTAGCGTCTCGTGTTGGGTTAATGGCCATGCTGATTTACTGCCATCAAACACTTCTGTTTTTGAAGCCTACGATGAAACTGACAATAGAACGTTGAATGTACATCTTCCATGGTCTAATGGCAGAATGTATTTTGACTGTGGTAACACAAGTAATAGTTATGATAGAATTGACAAAGAAGCCAATACTAATGAAATTGAAGGCCAATGGAACCATTGGGCATTTACTAAAAACACCACAACTGGTGAGATGAAAATTTATCTCAATGGAACCCTTTGGCACAGCGGCAATGAAAAAACAAAAGCTATTAGTATTTCAAAAATGATAGTAGGTAATGGTATAAACTTGAACTATAATTACAAGGGTTTAATTGATGAATTAAGAATTTGGAACAAAGAGTTGACGGAAAATGAAATTAATGATTGGAAAAACATTTCAATTGATAATTCACATCCTAACTTCAACAACCTAGTAGCTTATTATAAATTTGATGAAGGGACTGATACCATTATAAATGATGATGCAAATGGACTAATGGCTAACGCGCCAAATTCTTCCATATGGAATAATACACGAGGGAATAAACTCAATCGCTTTTTCACCTCAAACACAAAACGCCCAAAACTCGCATTAGTAAGAGGAGACTATTCCATAAGCACAACTACTATTACAACGGCCGATTCCGTTTTACAAAATCCTCATGTAGTTAGAGAATATACTATCACTCAAAATAACGG
>Ga0209555_10000298_pt1 | contig 42678 bp, 45 predicted proteins | sample SaaInl85LU_5_DNA_FD_184643 | JGI IMG/M metagenome (GOLD analysis project Ga0209555, IMG submission 184643) | Marine microbial communities from expanding oxygen minimum zones in the Saanich Inlet - ESP_85LU_5_DNA (SPAdes) (version 2) | ecosystem: Environmental > Aquatic > Marine > Intertidal...
CTAACTTTCCTAATACATCATAAATAGATATTTCAGATACTTCTGACAAACCTTGAACAAATAATTTATCATTTACAGGATTTGGATAAATAGAAATGTTTGTTAATTTTTGGTCATCTATACTAAGAACAGGACAAGTACCCCAAACAGGTTTATTTTCTTCTGTTAGTGGAGAATTAATACTAAAATTAAAAGAAGAAGAAATATTTGAGACACACCAATTTGATATATCTTGATTGAAAGCTGATGTATTTTCAAACATATAATCCATATCAGTTACACTACTTACATCCCAATTATTTAAATTTTGATTGAAAGTTATTACACCACTAAACAGAGCGTACATATCAGTAACCTTACTCACATTCCAAGAACCAATATCTTGATTAAAAGCAGATGCTTCCTTAAACATTAGCCTCATATCAGTAACCTTACTCACGTCCCAAGAGCTGATGTCTTGGTTGAAAGAGGATGCATAACTAAACATACCATCCATATTGGTTACATTACTTACATCCCAAGAACCAATATCTTGGTTGAAAGAGGATGCTCCATAAAATATAAGATACATATTAGTAACACTACTCACATCCCAAGTACTGATATCTGCATTGAAATCTCTATCTTCAAATGCATTACTCATATCAGTCACATTTCTCACATCCCAATCAGGCATTGCACCATACTCACTATCACTACACATACCATCTATGGGGTTTGTGCTTAAACAGGTGTTTATTGCGTCTTGAAAATTAGCATCTGTAATAGGGGTTTGTGCGTTTGTAATTGCTATACATCCAATAACAAATAAAGTAAATAGTATTTTTTTCATTTTATGTTTATTAAAATTAACATTATATAAATATATAAAATAATCTATCTAAAACGTCTATTTCAAATACTATATCTTCAACAGGTTCTTTAATGTCAATAGACTTCTGAATAGGAACTACTAATTTTGCTAACTGTATATAGTACTTTACAAAGTCAGAATTAGATAATGATTGCATTCTACTGTTTAATTCAATTAAATTATCATCTAATATTTCTGCAATAGTTTGCTTTACTTTTGTTGTTATCTTATTGGCACTTCCTTTTGGTCTGCCTTCTAAATTTTGTTTTCCTTTGAAACTCATCTTTTGAGATTTAATATATTTGTTGTGATGAAACAAGAGAAAGATAATTACCTAGCCATTGGAATGTTGATTGGAGTTTTAATTGGTGTTTTTTTGGATAATATAGGATTGTGGTTGTCTCTAGGGTTGGCTTTTGGTTGCTGTCTTGAGTACACTAAAAAATCTAAAAATGACAAGTAGAGTTCCATAAAAGACTTTGTGAGGATTCTCAAACCAAAAAAATATTTATAGATGTTTATAATCTAAGTCATATATTTTGTTTTTTATTAAAAAAACTTTGATTTATTATGTTTATCCTAGGGATTAGGTCTTTTTTTTATTATAATTGAAATATGAATTAATTTTTTTGTGAAAAATTAAAAAAAAATGCATATTTGCATGTGTTTATGATTTAGATAGATGAAAAGACTAAAAATATTTTTTTTATTGATGTTTGTTACGGTGTCAGCTTTGGTAAATGCCCAAGGGCCTCCGCCTCCGCCACCAGGGCTCTCTATTGATATGGGGCTAGGCTTCCTGTTTGCAGCAGCTCTAGGATTGGTGATAAAGAAAATAAAGAACTAACTATAAATAAAAAACCCACTACATTCCTTTAGTGGGTTTTTTGGTGGGTATAGTTTAGTTGTTGTATTGTGAGATTTTTTTTACGTATTTACCCAAGACATCAAATTCTAAATTCACCTTCGTATCTATTTTGTATTGATTGAAACGAGTGTGTTCATAAGTGTAGGGTATAATGGCTACAGAAAAAGTATTTTCTCCAGAATCTATGACGGTAAGGCTGGTTCCATCAATGGTTATAGATCCCTTTTCAATCGTTAGGTTTCCTAAATTTTTGTCATACTCAAAGCTAAATAGCCAACTCCCATTTTCATTTTCAATATTTGTACAGATTCCAACTTGATCAACATGTCCCTGTACGATGTGTCCATCTAGTCGATCACCAAGCTTCATTGCTCTTTCTAAATTGATGTTCTCGTCAATTTTTAAAGTGTTTAGATTTGTTTTTTTTAAGGTTTCATCAATCGCTGTGACCGTATACTCGTCATGGTCTATGTCTACCACGGTAAGACAAACTCCATTGTGTGCAACACTTTGGTCAATCTTAAGTTCACGGGTAATGTTTGATGAAATAGTTATGTCTAAGTTGGTCTCACTAGATACAATTTTTTTTACAATTCCCGACGTTTCAATAATTCCTGTAAACATGATGTATATGATTTTAAATGACTAATTTTGTAGTCCAAAAGTAATATATAATGATTGAAAATCGTATAATTAGAGTAGGAATCTCTGTTGGTGATTTTAATGGTATAGGGGTAGAGTTGATTTTAAAAACATTTGAGGATAAAAGAATATATGAGTTGTGTACTCCTGTTGTTTATGCATCAGAGAAAGTGATGTCTTTTTATAAGAAGCAGTTAAAATTCAATTACCCTTTGAATTTTATATCAGATGCAAAAGGGATTGAAAGAGGAAAGTTAAATGTTGTAAAGGTTTGGGACGATGTAGTGGATTTAAGCCCAGGAACGCCAACGCAAGTGTCTGGACAGAAAGCATTTGAATCTTTGTCTGCAGCTACAGATGCTTTAAACAATGCAGATGTTGACGTGCTTTTGACCTGCCCGATAAGCAAAGAAAATATTCAGTCGGATACCTTTAGTTTTCCAGGACATACAGAATACTTAGAGTCAAAAATACAAGGAGAGAGTTTGATGATTTTGATGTCACATAGCATTAAAATGGGCTTGGTTACAGGTCATATTCCAGTAGCTCAAGTTTCAGGAGCACTCAACAAGGACCTCATTTGTAAGAAAATAGATATTATGTACGAATCATTGTTGCAAGATTTTGGTGTCACCAAACCTAGGATTGCTGTTTTGGGATTGAATCCTCATTGTGGTGATCATGGTGTGATCGGTAAAGAAGATGATGAATTGATTCGTCCAATAGTAGCAGAATATCAAGAAAAAGGACAGATAGTTTATGGTCCATATGCGGCTGATGGTTTTTTTGGAAATCAATCGTATTTAAAATTTGATGCTGTGATTTCTATGTTTCATGACCAAGGTTTGGTCGGATTTAAAGCCGTATCTTTTGGGGAAGGAGTTAATTTTACAGCTGGGTTGAGCAAAGTGAGGGTTTCTCCCGATCATGGGACAGCTTTCGATCTTGCCGGAGAAGGAAAGAGTAGTGTTTCTTCGTTTAAGGAGGCACTCTATCAGGGTGTAGCCATCCTTAAAAAAAGAGAAGAGTACAAGAAATTGTCAGGAAACAAACTAAAGACCAAAAAATAACAAATTAATCATTTAGTTTGCGAATCAATAAAATCTTTTTGTATCTTTGCCCGCTCAAATTGATGTTTTTTAGATGAAGACACTTAGTGAATTTAGGATACCTTTTGTTGGGTTGAAAGAAGGAAAACACCAATTTGATTTTCAGATTGACAAGAAGTTCTTTGATGCTTTTGAATATGATGAATTTGAAGAAGTTGATTTCAAGATTAGCCTAGCGTTAACCAAAAAGTCAACTTTATTAGAGTTAGATTTTGTTGTTGATGGAACCGTAAATGTTCCCTGTGATTTGACAGCAGAAGAATTTGATTTAGAAGTTAGTGGTGCATTTACATTGATTGTAAAGTTTGGAGAAACGTTCAATAACGATCTTGAAGATTTATTGGTTTTGCCACACGATGCATATCAAGTAGAAGTACAACAATATATATATGAGCTAATTGTATTGTCTGTACCCCAGAAAAGAATAAAGCCAGGAGCCCAAAGAACGGCGTCTGCTAGCGACAAAAATGTGACAAAAAAGCTCGAGAAAAAGAACTCAGGAACAAAACAAAACGATCCAAGATGGGATCAGTTAAAACAATTATTAGATAAAAAATAAAAATTTATAGCCATGGCACATCCAAAGAGAAAAATCTCAAAAACAAGAAGAGATAAAAGAAGAACTCATTATAAAGCTGTAGCTCCACAAATTGCTGTAGACCCAACTACTGGAGAAGCACATTTGTACCATAGAGCACACTGGAACGAAGGTAAGTTATACTACAGAGGTCAAGTAGTTATTGATTCGGCTGAAGTAGAAGCATAGTTAATCCATTTTACAAGTATTAACAAAGAAACCCTCATTTTATGAGGGTTTCTTTGTTGATTTGAATGAATTTGAATAAAAAAGGGGTCTTTTTAATCATTATTTAGAAATAAATTTTATTACTTTGGTCCTCACTATTGTTTAAAGATTTCTTAACAATCTATTTATGACAAAGATTAATGCTGCTATCACAGCTGTTGGAAAATATGTTCCAGATGATGTGCTGACTAACAAAGAGTTAGAGAAAATTGTAGAAACCAATGACGAGTGGATAACCACGCGTACAGGGATCAAAGAAAGGAGAATCTTAAAAGACAAAGACAAACCTACTTCCTATTTGGCCATCAAAGCCGCAGAAGATTTGATTCAAAAAAAAGGACTAGATCCTAAAGAAATTGATTTGGTTTTGGTTGGTACTGCCACACCAGATATGAACGTTGCCTCAACTGCAGTGCATGTAGCTACTCAGATAGGAGCAATAAATGCTTTTGGTTATGATTTACAGGCAGCATGTTCAAGCTTTTTGTATGCTATGTCTACTGCAGCATCTTACATAGAGTCAGGGAGATATAAAAAAGTATTGATCATAGGAGCAGATAAAATGTCTTCCATTATTGATTACGAAGATAGAGCGACATGTATCATTTTTGGTGATGGTGCTGGAGCAGCCCTGTTTGAACCAAATACAGAAGGTTTGGGTCTGCAAGATGAGTATTTGCGAAGTGATGGAATTGGAAGAGAGTTTTTAAAGATGGAAGCTGGAGGTTCTTTGAATCCAGCCTCACACGAGACAGTAGATAAAAAACAACACTTTATTAGGCAAGAAGGACGAACGGTATTCAAATATGCAGTTTCCAATATGGCAGATGCAGCAGTAAAGGTTTTAGAGAGAAACAACTTAACGAATGATGATGTAGATTGGTTGGCAGCTCATCAAGCGAATACAAGAATCATTGAGGCTACAGCCAACAGAATAGATTTAGATAAAGACAAGGTTATGATGAATATCCAATACTATGGAAATACTACATCAGGAACCTTGCCGTTATTGTTAGCAGATTACGAAAAACAATTAAAAAAAGGAGACAATGTAATATTTGCTGCTTTTGGCGGTGGGTTTACTTGGGGAGCTACTTATTTAAAGTGGGCCTATGACTCAAAAAATTAATAAAAAGAATACGCAATTAATATAAGATTATGGAATTAAAAGACATTCAGAATTTAATTAAATTCGTTGCTAGATCAGGCGCAAACGAAGTAAAGTTAGAGATGGAAGATATTAAAATCACCATCAAAACTGGAGAAGGTAAAACAGAAACAACTATTTTACAGCATGCCGCACCGCTTTCTATGGCAACCGCACCAATAGCGCAAGCACCAGTAGAAGTAGCAGCACCAGCAGCTCCAGCACCAGCAGCAGCTGATGAAGATTCAAAGTATCTTACGATAACTTCACCAATGATTGGTACTTTTTACAGAAAACCATCTCCAGACAAGCCATTGTTTGTTGAGGTTGGAGATACTGTTCAAGGAGATTCTGTTGTTTGTGTTATTGAAGCCATGAAGTTGTTCAATGAAATAGAATCAGAGGTATCTGGTAAAATAGTGAAAATACTAGTAGAAGACAGTACTCCAGTAGAGTTTGGACAACCATTGTTTTTAGTAGACCCATCGTAAATTAACGAATCGGTTATAAAATATAAGTACATAACGACTATAAAGAAATACAATGTTTAAAAAAATATTAATAGCCAATCGTGGTGAGATCGCTTTACGTGTCATTAGAACATGTAAAGAAATAGGGATCAAAACGGTAGCAGTTTATTCCACTGCAGATCAAGATAGTTTGCATGTGCGTTTCGCTGATGAGGCAGTTTGTATTGGGCCCGCTCCAAGTTCAGCTTCATATTTAAATATGGTTAATATCATTGCAGCGGCTGAAATCACCAATGCTGATGCTATCCATCCAGGGTATGGTTTCTTGTCTGAAAACGCTAAGTTTTCTAAGCTATGTCAAGATCACGATATTAAATTTATAGGTGCAAGTCCAGAGATGATTGATCGTATGGGGGATAAAGCTAATGCTAAGTCTACTATGATTGCTGCAGGGGTGCCTTGTGTACCAGGTAGTGAAGGAGTCATTAATGATTTTGAAGAATGTGAAAAACTAGCTGTAGAGACAGGTTATCCTGTCATGCTTAAGGCTTCTGCTGGAGGTGGTGGTAAAGGTATGCGTGCGGTTTGGAAACCAGAAGAACTAAAAGACGCTTGGGATTCTGCTCGTCATGAATCAAAAGCAGCTTTTGGTAATGATGACATGTATATGGAAAAGCTCATCGAAGAGCCACGCCATATCGAAATTCAAATCATAGGAGATTCTTTTGGTAAAGCGTGTCATTTGTCAGAAAGAGACTGCTCTGTTCAAAGACGCCATCAAAAGTTGACCGAAGAAACACCTTCGCCATTCATGACTGACGAGTTAAGGAATGCGATGGGAAAAGCTGCAGTTGCCGCAGCAGAATACATAAAATACGAAGGAGCAGGTACAGTTGAGTTTTTGGTAGATAAACACAGGAACTTTTATTTCATGGAAATGAATACACGTATTCAAGTAGAGCACCCAATTACAGAAGAGGTGGTTGATTTTGACTTGATTCGTGAACAAATTTCTGTAGCGTCAGGAATAGCAATTTCAGGAAAAAACTACTTGCCAAAACTTCATTCAATTGAGTGTAGGATAAATGCTGAAGACCCTTTTGCAGGGTTTAGACCAGCACCAGGAAAGATTACTTCATTTCATGCCCCAGGAGGTCATGGTGTTCGTTTGGACACACATGTATATGCGGGATACACGATTCCACCTAATTATGATTCAATGATTGCAAAGTTAATTTGTACTGCGCAAACTAGAGATGAAGCCATTGGGAAAATGAAACGTGCTTTAGATGAATTTATCATCGAAGGAATAAAGACAACAATTCCTTTCCACCGTCAGTTGATGGATCATCCAGATTATATTGAAGGTAATTATACTACAAAATTCATGGAAGATTTCGTGATAGAGAAGAAGGTTTAATTCTATTAAATACAGAAAAAAAAGAGCACTACACAGTGCTCTTTTTTTTGTACATTCATTCCAATGAAAATATTAATAATATATACCGGTGGAACCATTGGTATGGTCAAGGATAATTTGTCAAAAGCATTAAAGCCAGGAGGGGTTAATGGAATAGACACGTTTTTGAAGCTTGAAAATTTAGATCAATATTGTGAGACCTTGTCAATCAAAGAGCCCATAGATTCTTCAAGTTTTGATCAGCGATATTATACCGAGTTGAGTTCCTTAATTAAAGATAAATATTACAATTATGATTCGTTTTTAATCCTAATGGGAACAGATACCATGGCTTATGTGAGTTCTTTGTTGAGTTTTTGTATTTCAGGTTTGTCTAAACCTATATTGTTTACTGGGGGGCAAAAATCATTGTACGAACAAAAATCAGATAGTATTGGTAACTTAAAAGAAGCCATAGTTGGATTGAAAAACAATAGTTTTCCCAATGAGGTAGGGGTTTATTTTGCAAAACAATGGCATAGAGCAGTAGCTGTCACCAAACAACATTCAAGTGATTCAGAAGCATACGAATCTACCATGGACGTCCATTATGTTCCAGATATTGGAGTAGAATTTGATATCTGTACAGAAATTTCAAATACTGTGGCAATTTTAAAGCTAACGCCTTTTGACAGTGAGTTGGGCCTGCTTGCGCTTTTAAAAGAGGAGAAAATCAATGCTATTGTACTAGAAGTTTTTGGAGCAGGTAACCTACCCAATTTATCAGACCGGCTCACAACCATCATGGAACAACGAATGCGTCAAGGTTTAAAAGTTGTGGTTACTTCACAATGTGCCTATGGTGATTTAGATACAGGAAGGTATCACTCAGGTTCAAAGCTTTCATCATTAGGGTTTTTGGAGGCCGGTGGCATGACCAAAGAATCCATTGTTGCAAAAATCTTGTTCCTTCTAGAAAAGAATTTAAGCACAAATGAGTTCAGTTCAATGTTTCGAAAAAAAATAAGAGGTGAGTAGTTATTTATTAATAATATTTAGCAATCTAATATTTTTTAAAGTAAACAATTTTTTGTTACTTGCTCAACGTTTATCAATTATCATTAATAGTATTAATTAGAATAGAAATGAAAAAATTTTTTAGTATCCTATCTATCGTGGGATTAATGTTTTTAGGAAATTCAGTTGCGTTTGCACAAGAAGAAGAAGTAGTTACTGTAGATTCTACAAGTGTAGCAGCAACAGAAGAAGTTGTTGGTGAAGAAGTACAACCTGTTTCAGAGGCACCAGCTGTTGTGGAAGAAGAAGTTGCTCCAAAGGCAGAACCTACTTTTCACCAAGTGTTAAAACAACGTTTTATTGAGGGTGGAGCTGAGTTTATGGGGATTGTATTGGTAGCTTTAATCTTAGGATTGGCTATTGCCATTGAAAGAATCATCTATTTAAACTTTGCCACAACAAACACAAAAAAATTCGTAACTGACGTAGACGAAGCATTAGCTTCTGGGGGTGTAGATGCTGCAAAAGAATTATGTAGAAATACCAAAGGCCCTATTGCTTCTATTTTCTTTCAAGGTTTGGATAGATCATCAGAAGGAATCGACGCTGCTGAAAAGGCTGTTGTCGGGTATGGAGGTGTACAAATGGGATTGTTGGAGAAAAACATTTCTTGGCTTTCTTTATTTATTGCCTTAGCACCGATGTTAGGATTTATGGGAACTGTAATTGGTATGATCGATGCATTTGATGCGATTCAAGTAGCGGGAGATATCAATCCAGCAGTAGTAGCAGGAGGGATTAAAGTAGCCTTATTGACAACTGTATTTGGATTGGTCGTAGCCATTATATTACAAGTATTTTACAATATCATCGTTGCAAAAGTAGATAGTATTGTAAACAAAATGGAAGATGCTTCTATTTCTTTAATTGACTTATTAGTTAAATACAAAAAATAATATTCATTATGAGTAGTAAATTATCAAAATTTTTAACCGCATTAATTGCCGTTATTGCCGTTATTGCTGCTGTATTGTTTATCAATGTATTTATTGCTGAAGAAGACGAATTGTATGCTAAAGTTAATCCTTTAGTAGATTTTTCAGCATGGTTATTATACATTACACTTGCTGTAACAGCAGTGTTCTCCGTGGTCAATATATTTAAGCACCCAGAAGAAATAAAAAAGATAGCAATCAACGTAGCCATTCTAGCCATTGTTTATTTTGTGTCGTATTTTACGGCTTCTGATGCTGCGGTATTAGATGTACAAGGACAAATATTAGAAGGTGGTGAATCTGGATCAGTATCAAAACTAATCAGTACAATCATTAACTTTAGTATTTACTTAGGAGTTATTGCCATAGCAGCTGTTGGTTTGGGTACGGTTAAAACCGCAATTAAATAAAACTGATTTATGGCAAGAAGAGAAAATAGTGAAATTAATGCAGGTTCAATGGCAGATATTGCTTTCTTGCTGCTTATCTTTTTCTTGGTAACAACAACTATGGATACCGATTCTGGTATTCTGAGAAAATTACCTGAAGAACAACCAGACAATGTAGAGGCTCCTCCAGTCAAAAAGAGAAATATTTTTGAAGTAAACATCAATCGTTTTGATGAAATACTTGTAGAGGATGAAGAAGCTACCGTTGCAGACATCAGACAATTGGCTATAGATTTTATAGACAATGGTGCTGGTAAAAGCACAGAAGGGCAACCCTGTAATTATTGTGAAGGAGAAAAATCAGATTCATCTTCTGAACATCCCGCAAAAGCAATTATTTCAGTTCAAACTGCCCAAACAACATCATATGGAATTTATATTTCAGTTCAAAATGAGTTGTTGGCAGCCTATACAGAGTTAAGAAATAGATATGCAAAAAAATATCTAAAAGGAAAGTATCAAGGTATTATGTATTCTGATTTGATAAAACTTCAAAAAGCAGATGTAGAAAATCCTGATTTAGATGCTGCAATTTCGCAAATTAGAAAAGCATATCCTGAGATATTATCGGATGCAGAACCTATAAAATAATAAGCATTATGTCAAAGTTTGGAAAAAAGAAAAAAGAAGTGCCTGCAGTGAATACTGCAGCATTACCGGATATTGTTTTTATGCTATTGTTTTTCTTTATGGTGTCTACGACGATGCGTGAGACTTCTTTATTGATACAAAAACCGAAGTTGCCAAGTGCAACAGAAGTAAAGAAGTTAGAACACAAAAGTCTAGTAAGTACTATTTATGTAGGAAAAGCAATAAATCTTTCTGAGGGTAAAGGAGACAAAATTCAATTGAATGATAAAATTTCAACTGTGAATGATGTAACTAATTTTATCTTCTCTGAGAGAGATAAGCATGATGCTGAAGAGCAAAGAGCAATGGTTACTTCTATCAAAGCAGATTTAAAAACTAATGTAGGAACGATATCTGATATCAAACATGAGCTTAGATCTGTAAAAGCTTTAAAAGTAAGTTACTCCTCCAGTTCTGGAGATGTATCTAACAATTTAAAATAATAAAAAAAGCAGTGCTCTAAGCACTGCTTTTTTTATAGATGTAAGTTTCGAGCTTTAGCAGTTTTACCCCTAATGATGAAGATTTCTGTTTGAATGATAACCATTGAAGAACTCGTAAGGTGCGAAGTTAGCCTTTGTTAATCTCCCTGATAAACTTTAATAGCGAATGTCCAATGACAACAAATTTGCTATGTTCTTGATTGAAGGTAAATTTGAAACGTAAAGTAGGTCTTTACAAAGAAAGTAAGTATCCCTGCAAATTTCTAGGAATCATTTCATTCTAGTGCTAGTCGTATCCTTTTGAACTTTGTATTTTGTCTAATGACGTCTAATCCATTTTCTTAGCGGATAAATCTCACAAAATGTTCATCTACAATCTAGGAGTTTTTATCCTAAAAAGGTCCAACGAATAGGTTTTCGAAAATTATTTATGATATGTTATTATTCCTTTTTTAGGTTGTGTATATTGCACACCGATACAAATTAAAATAAACAAATTAAATACAACAAATATGAGCGTTATAGTTAATATTCACGCAAGACAAATCTTTGATTCAAGAGGTAACCCTACTGTAGAAGTAGACGTAGTCACAGAAAATGGAATTTTAGGGAGAGCAATTGTACCTTCTGGAGCCTCAACGGGTGAACATGAAGCTGTAGAGTTAAGAGATGGTGGTGCTGACTTTATGGGTAAAGGTGTTTTGAACGCTGTTAAAAACGTAAATACATTATTAGCTGAAGAATTGATAGGTTTCTCTGTTTTTGAACAGAATGCTATTGATAAGGCGATGATCGACTTAGATGGTACACCAAACAAAGCAAAGTTAGGGGCTAACGCTATTTTAGGAGTTTCTCTAGCAGTCGCAAAAGCTGCTGCTAACGAATTAGACATGCCTTTATATCGTTATGTTGGAGGAGTTTCTGCAAATACTTTACCTGTTCCAATGATGAACATTGTGAATGGTGGTTCTCACTCTGATGCACCAATTGCTTTTCAAGAGTTTATGATTATGCCTGTTAAAGCAAAGGATTTTACAGAAGCTTTAAAAATGGGTACTGAGATTTTTCATAACCTAGCAAAAATATTACATGGGCGTAACCTATCTACTGCTGTAGGTGATGAAGGAGGATTCGCTCCGACTTTTGAAGGTACTGAAGATGCCATCGAGACTGTATTGTCTGCGATTGAAAAAGCAGGTTACAAGCCTGGAGATGAAGTTATGTTAGCATTAGATTGTGCTGCTGCTGAATTCTACGAAGGAGGAAAGTACAACTATGCAAAATTTGAAGGAGAAGGTGGTGCTGTACGTTCTTCTAAAGAGCAAGCAGAGTATTTAGCAGAATTGTCAGTTAAATATCCGATCATATCTATTGAAGATGGAATGGATGAAAATGACTGGGATGGATGGAAATACTTAACCGAATTGGTTGGAGATAAAGTTCAGTTGGTTGGTGATGATTTATTTGTAACCAATGTTGAGCGCTTGTCTACAGGTATCGACAAGGGAATCGCTAATTCTATTTTGATTAAGGTAAACCAGATTGGTACTTTAACAGAAACTATTGCAGCGGTAAACATGGCGCACAATGCGGGTTATACTTCTGTAATGTCACACCGTTCTGGTGAGACAGAAGACACAACTATTGCTGATTTGGCTGTGGCATTAAACACAGGTCAAATCAAAACAGGTTCTGCTTCTCGTTCAGACCGTATGGCAAAATACAATCAATTGATCAGAATTGAAGAAGAGTTAGGAGAGGTAGCTTATTTCCCTCAAACCAAAGCTTTCAAAGTGAATAGATAGTTAGCTGTTCCACACATATAAAAAAAGCATTCCATATTATGGAATGCTTTTTTTTATGTGTGATGTTTTTTTTCTCTCTATTGATGCTTATCTTTAAGTTACTTAACACCTAATTTAACCCTAATGAATACACTTATCAGAAAAGGAACAGTTGAAGATGCACCGGTGATATTTTCTTTGATCACAGAATTAGCGCTCTTTGAAAATGAGCCCGAAGCAGTTGATATTACCCTACAAGACCTTGTACAAGATGGTTTTGGTGCGTGTCCTTTATTTGAAGTATTTGTTGCCGAGTTGGAAGATACTGTCGTTGGTATGGCACTATTTTATCATCGTTATTCTACATGGAAAGGTAGAACAATCCATTTAGAAGACTTGATTGTTAAAGAGGAGCATAGAGGTAAAGGGCTTGGACGACTATTGTACGATGAAGTTTTAAAGTATGCTCAGCAACAAAAACTAAGAAGGGTAGAATGGTGTGTGTTAGATTGGAATATTCCTGCTATTGATTTTTATAAGGGGTCAGGCGCAGAGGTTTTAGACTGTTGGAGAGTTGTTCAAATATCAGAAGGTCCCCTTCATCAGTATGTGAGTAAAATATAAAAAAATCCCAAATCAATTAAGATTTGGGATTTTGTATGTAAGCAAGTGGCTTGTTATTTAGCCGCTTCGTAGTTTGCTGAAACAGCGTCCCAATTGATAACATTAAAAAATGCATTGATATAATCAGGTCTTCTATTTTGGTAGTTTAAATAGTAAGCATGTTCCCATACATCAAGTCCTAATATCGGTTGATTACCACATGTTACTCCTGGCATTAATGGGTTGTCTTGGTTTGGTGTAGAGCAAACATTTACAGCTCCACCTTTGGCAACACATAACCAAGCCCATCCAGATCCAAACTGAGTGGCAGCAGCGTTAGAAAACGCATCCTTGAAAGCTTCAAAAGATCCAAAAGCAGTGTCAATAGCTGTGGCTAATGCTCCAGATGGTGTGCCTCCTCCATTAGGAGACATAACAGACCAGAACAAGTTGTGGTTATAAAAACCGCCACCATTGTTACGAACTGCTCCGTTGTTCATATCCAATCCGCGTAAAATCTCTTCTATAGATTTTCCTGCTAAATCCGTTCCTTCAACAGCTCCGTTTAGTTTAGCTGTATAAGCTGCGTGGTGCTTTCCATGGTGTATCTCCATGGTTTTTGTGTCAATATTTGGTTCTAATGCATCTGTTGCATATGGTAAATTTGGTAATTCAAATGCCATCTTGTAAGTGTTTTAGTTGATTATGATTCAAAGATAAATAACTATTTTTTTGTTTAAGAAGATTTGTAAGAATATTTGTTAATTAGAATTGATTTAAGAATCAGTTGAAGAATTTGATAGACTCTCTATGATTTTAGTCCTTTTCATTTTTGTGCTTGTTAACTTTTTATTTGAGAAGAGATCAATCGATAAGCAACCCAACACAAAAAGATACTCCATTCCGACCAACCACATGTTTTCTTCATAGTTCTTGTGGGTGTAGGCACTGTAGCTAAGTACAACTAGATAGGACCAAAAAAGTGGAAATTTTATGGAGGTGAATACGCTTAAAAACAAAGGAATTGCGATGTACCATGGATGTACAACACTCGATAAAAAATAATAACAGCTAATCACCCAAAGCATACTGACGATTAAGACTTTTTTGTCTTTGTTGTTTCTAAAGAAAGAAAAAAGGGTGAGGAGCAACAAGATCAAAAAAGGAGAGATTTTACCTATCGTATGGATCATGTTATATCCTTTTGTCCAATATCCAATTTCTCGGATAACATAATAGAGACTTGCGTTAAACTCAAATCTTTGAAAATATAAGGTCAGACTAGACATAAAGTTGTCTATTAAACTTTGATTTAGAAAAGGAAGAAAGAAGATCAAGTTGATCAATATTATGATAGATCCATAGATTAAGAATTTTTGAATCCCTAATTTTTTATAAAAGATTGGGAGAAAGATCAAAGGAATTAATTTTATAGATATTGCCCCGGCGAGTAACATGGAAGATAGGTAGTATCTAGTTTTTAAGAAATAGTAGAGGCTAGCGGCTAAAAAAGCAATCATCATACCTTCATAATGTAAATTGCCTGAAAGTTCAATGATGATAAAAGGATTGATGAAGTATAACAGTATTTTTCTTCGGTCTAACTTTAATATGTCTAAAATTTTTAGACTAAAAAATAGCGTTACTACATCTGATAGGACAAGTGTAATTCTCAAAATTACAGTACTCGTTATGATACCATTTTCGTAAAATAAGGCAGGAATGGTAAAGGCAAATTGGTTCAGTGGTGGGTAGCAAGTGTAGTGACTTGCGTTCATGCTTCCCATTCCTTTTATGAGTGCCTCTCCATTTGTCATCAGTTCCCCATTGTTCTGAGGCAAAACCAAATACGGATTTGTCCCCTCAAGAAACATGTTACCATCCCATAAAAACCTATAAAAATCATCGGAAAGATTGGGAATGGCAAATAGCAACATCAGTCTAAAAAGGAGGCCCGCGAATATGATACTTCTAAAATTAAGATGGCTGTAACGATAGATCAGAATAAATCCAATAAAAAGTAAAGTGTAATAAGTGAATACTTTAAAAAAATCTGTTCTCTGTGTTGTGTAGGCAAACAAATAATAAGCAATACAACAAAGCAAAATGACTAACAAAGTATGTTTGTTAGTCATTTTAAATGATTGAATTGTTTGTCTCATATTGGTTTGCAGCAAGCCTTTCATCAGACTTTTTTAAATACTGAAGTGTAAAAAATAAAGCCAAACCCTAAGCATAACATCGTATGAAAGATTAGAAGCCCACTGTCAAATGGATTGTACCAGACATCACAAGGAATCAAACCAAACATACAATCTTTATCATAGGTCTTGATTTCATTTTTTCCAATGTACCTCACCAACCAAGCGCTTGCGATACCAAATAAAAAGTATAGACTTAGCAGTCCTTCGTAAATCACATTTTTTGAAGGTTTGTTTCGGATGTAGATGTTTTTTTTCCACCCATCGATAGATTTAATATTGAATTTAGGAGTTCTTACAAATTCGCTTCGCTTCCCTCTGTGTCCTTCCAGAACAGCTCCGGAGTTGTTCAAAGATAATCCCATGGCTACACTAAAGAAAGTAAAAAAGGTTCTCGTGTATGAGATGAATCCTTTTATCCCTGATTTTTTTTGAACATCCTTAAACATATACCAATAGCAAATAAAAAAGAGTAGTGTGCTAACACCAAAAAAGCTCATGGCGATAAAGTAACCCTTAAAATCATCAAAGTAATTTTTGATATAAAGCATCGGTACACTTAAGACACCAACAATAAAAACGTTCAAAAACATGGTGCTATTTAAAAGATGAAGTACACAATGTGCTTTGGTTTTAAAGGATAAATCAGAGTGCATGATTTTCTTAAACATTTTTTGAAAATTTTCTGCACCGCCTTTATTCCATCGAAACTGTTGTGTCCTTGCCGCACTAATGACTACGGGCAGTTCTGCCGGAGTTTCAACATCTACTAAATATTTAAATTGCCAACCTTTTAGTTGGGCACGGTAGCTTAGATCTAAATCTTCGGTTAAGGTATCTCCTTCCCAGTTTCCTGCTTCGTAAATACATTCTTTTCTCCAAACGCCTGCAGTACCATTGAAGTTGATGAAATGCCCTTTAGAATTTCTTCCCATTTGTTCCAGGGTGAAATGAGCATCCAAAGCAAAAGCTTGAATTTTAGTCAATAATGAATAATTTCTGTTGATATGACCCCAACGGGTTTGAACAACTCCAATTTTAGCATCTTTAAAATAAGGTATCGTTTTGTGCAGCCAATTAGATTCAGGCAAAAAATCAGAATCAAAAATAGCAATGAATTCACCTTTGGCTATGGCTAGACCTTCTTTTAATGCTCCTGCTTTGAATCCGATTCTATTGGTTCTTGTAAGGTGAACAATATTCAATCCTTCAGCAGCCAATTTGTTAATTCTTTCTTTTGTTTTCGCTACCGTATCATCAGTGGAATCATCCAAAACTTGAATTTCTAACTTTTCCCTCGGGTAGTCTAGCAAAGCGATATTGGCCAACAAGCGTTTCATGACGTATTTTTCATTGTAAACAGGTAGTTGTATCGTTACGAATGGCACCTCATCTGGGTTGTCAAAATTGAATTTATCGGCTTTTTTTTCTTGATGTTTAGCTTCTTTTTTAGCCTTTAGGTAGTTGATCAATAAGTTCAACTGAGCCAGGGAATAAAAGAAAACCATAACCAGTGAAACAATATAGATCACCAAAAGGAAACAACTTAAAAGATATAAAATATCGTCAGTGGGTTTTACAAATGTAAAGGAGATAGGGTATAACATTACTTTAAACTATATTTGAAGATCCAACTTAAAATTTTTATTCCAGCAAAGATAGTTCCTTTTATGGTACCAGACACTTTTGAGACCCCTATTCTTTCTCTGTATTTGACGGGTACTTCTGTGTACCTAAAGTTATTTTTTATAGCTTTTAATTGCATTTCAACCGTCCACCCATAAGTTTTATCGCTCATGTTTAAAGAAAGTAACTTTTGGTATTTTATTGCTCTAAAAGGACCTAGGTCTGTAAAATTAGCGTTGAATAATAGTTTCATTAAAAACGTTGCTAGCCAGTTTCCGAATATTTGTTGTGGGGTTATCGCGTGTTTTCCTCTTTCAGCATTATTTCTTGACCCGATGACTAGGTCCATATCATTTTTTAGTATAGGCTGAATGACCTCTGTAATTTGTTCAGGAAAATCAGAATAGTCTCCATCTAAAAAAACAATGATATCTGGATTCAAATTGTTTTGCGCGACATACTCCATACCTTTTAGGCAGGCATATCCATAACCCATTGAAGGCTCAAACAATACTGTTGCCCCTGCGGATTTGGCAACCCCAGCGGTTCCGTCAGTAGAATTATTGTTGACTACAATCACTTCTTGTACGATGGTTTTAGGAATATCATCGATCACATATTTGATAGATTGCTCCTCGTTAAAGGCAGGAATAATGACGATAATTTTACTCATTTGATGGGTTGTTTTTAGCCATGGTCAATATATCGATATCGTTTCCCAAAAGAATGTCTTTGACTTCGGTCCTTGAAGCACCAGTGTCTTTGCCATTTTCTAATTTTAAAACCCCTCGAGGACATACCGCAGCACATACCCCACAACCGACACAAGAAGAACGGACAATATTTTGTCCTTTCTGTGCATAGGATCTTACATCTATTCCTTGCTCACAATAGGTAGAGCAATTTCCACAAGAAATACATTGACCGCCGTTGGTGGTGATTCGAAATCGAGATTTAAATCTTTGAACCCATCCCATATAAGCCGCCAAGGGGCAACCAAAACGGCACCAAACTCTATTACCAAGTATCGGGTAAAATCCTGTTCCAATCACTCCTGAAAAAACAGAGCCAATAAAAAAGCCATACCAGTTTTGTATGTCATAGCCAGAAATGCCAAAGGCAACTTCTTTCCAACTTGGAATTTCTAAGAAGTAAAGGTACAAGGTCAGACCCGTCATCAAAATGGCAAAACCCAAAACACCATGAATAAGCCAACGCTCTATTTTCCATGAAAACAAAGATTTGTTAGACAACTGTCGGTAAGGATCTCCCAGGGTTTCTGCCAAACCTCCACAACCACAGACCCAAGAGCAATACCATCTTTTACCGTAAAAGTAAACCATGATAGGAACTATTAATACGGTTAAAACAATCCCCCACACAAACATGAAAATCCCAAATTTTCCACTGCTTATCAATCCATCGATACTCCAATCAAAGAAAAATGAATAATTGAGTGGCCAAGCATTTTTAAAATCAAACCAAGGTTGATTGAAGGCTTCTAAGAGTTCAGGAATTAAAAAAGCAAAAGTGATTTGAAAAAACAACACCACTACTGTTCTTAAGATTTGATAGCGATTGTGACGGTATTTGATTAACATTCTGACGGCAAAAACACTCATCACTGCGCAATACATGCAACCGTACAAAAACCATTGACTGGCTTCTTTGTTGTTCAGAAATTGTTTGATTCCATTGACTGCTAGAATTGGGTTGACAATATAATTGGGAAAAAAATACAATACAACGTAAAAGGCGATAAAAAAAAGAGCAGTGATCATACCTATAAGACCTCTATTGGTGGCGCTATGCTGAAAAATCCCGTTGTTCTTGATTCCTGCTGGCCCTAGTAATTTATAGTCTGGGATAAATACAAGCAAGCCCCCAATAATACTCAAACCAAAAGTTAGAAAAAACCAAAGAACGGGATGACTTTTAAACCAACCCGTTGCGCTTTTTCTAATCAATGGATAAATGTAATTTTTGGAAGTTTTGCTCCATTTTAAGGGGATGATTTTTGACCATTCAATCTTTTTTTGATTTTTGAGCTGTGTATTTGATGCTTTGGCATTGTTAATAATAATTTTAGAAAGTCTCCATGAATTTAGTTCACGGTTGATAAGATCATGTCTTGTCTTTTCTATGAACAGGTTACTTTTAATGTTCTTGTCGATGATCCATTGATCGAAATCTTTTGGCTTCACTTGGTAGGTTCCAGTAAAAATACTCCCTATAAAAAAGGCAAAGCCCAAATAAGTGAGTAGGTATCCTATGTTTTTGATCTTTTTCATTTGTTTTGCTTGTCTGTTGTGCGGGTATAGTTTTGCAAAGTGGAGAAAATTTGTGTCCAATTTTTCTTTCTTGTTTTGAGGCTGGTCCCGTTTTCAAAGTTAAATTTCTCAAGAATATCAGCTTCATGTTTGGTATAGAACTCGGGGTCAAAATTGGCTTCTTCTAGGTGTGTCAATACCTCATCAATCTTTTCTTTTTCTTGTAACCATTTGTCAAACACCTCATGTCGCATTCGTATGCCTAAAGTGTTCACTCCAATAATTTCTTGTGTGTTTTTGTCGTAACTGAAATGGATACACTTTTTACCGTCTTTGTGCTCCCAGTAAAAACGAGTCTCGTTTTCTTTTGGTTGGGCCCAAACCCATCCGTAGGTTTGGTATTCAATGTCCAAAAATTTGGCTGAGTTGAACCAGTGCCCCGGACGGTAAGGAGTAGGAGTTCCACATAGGGTTCTTGCGACTGTTTCTCCCATCATTCGACCCGTGTACCAAACAGCTTCTATGGGTCTTCGTTCTCCAATACTTTTGTGTTGTTGGGCACAATCCCCAATTGCGTAGATGTTTGGAATGTTGGTTCTTAAGTAACTGTCTACGAGCACACCTCTATCCAAAGCAATTCCCGAATCTTTTAAAAAGTTTATATTTGGACTCACTCCTGCAGTCAATCCCACTATATTACAAGGAATACTTTCGCCTTTATCTGTTACAATGCTTTTGACTCTACCATCTTCATCCGAAATGATTTCTGACAAACTGGTTTCTAGTCGCAAGTCTATATGGTGTTCTCTGAGGTGTCGGTTGATCATGGCAGACTCGCCAGGAGGAAGTACTTTGTTCCAAAAACTAGTTTCACGTACCAAAAAGGTAACGGGGATGTCTTTTGACATTAGCATTTCTGCCATTTCAATTCCAATCAATCCACCGCCAACAATAACGGCGTGTTTGCCATCTTGACTATATTTGGTGAGGGTCTCTAAATCTTGTTTGGAGTATAGGCCAGTCACTGCTTTTAAATCTTGACCAGGCCAACCAAACTTATTGGGTTTTGATCCAGTGGCAATAATCAAATCATCAAAAGGTAAAACTTCCCCATGGTCAAGAAACAATTCTTTTGTTTTAGGATTTACCTGGGTAACGAAAGCTTTGATCAATTCTATTCGGTTTTTTTTCCAAAACCATTTTTCATAGGGTTGAGTGTCCTTGAATCTTAGATGCCCCATAAAAACATACATCAATGCGGTTCTAGAAAAAAAATAATCACTTTCTCCAGAAATAATAGTGATGCGGTGGTTCGACTTTTTTCTGATGTGCCTAGCCGCTGTCACTCCTGAAATTCCGTTACCAATGATAATGATATTTTTCATGCCATTAATTTTAAACAATTTACAATTATTCTATTACAAAAAAGAAGAAGAGCTATAAAAAAAGAACGCTTTTGTAGTGGGAAAAGGATAGGCGTAAAAACGGTTTTTTTTACACTTCAGAAGAAACCAAGTGAGGCTGATTTTGTAGGATGATCTTCATATTATTATTGTTGAAGCTCTTGGTTTTAGGAGATGTAAAAAAAATAACAAATAAAACCCCAGGATAAAAAAAGACAAATAAACTAAAATGAAAAAACCAATGTAGTCTCATTTTCCCAGGGCTAGATTTTGAAAAATAACTTATTTCACAAACTTTTTAGTGATTTCGCCTTTCTGGGTTTTGCATACAGCAATATATAACCCCGATGGCAAATGAGCAATGACCACACGAGCTCCAGAATTCATGGCAACGATACGCCCAGTAACATCTACGACTCGGATTTGTGTGATGATCTCTTGCCCATAAGACACATAGAGTTGCTCCTTAGTAAGTTCTAGGAGGAGTGCTTCTTTTGAAAGACCATTTGTACTTAGATTTACGTCTTCAGTAACCGTCTTAAATCCAGTCCAGCCGGCATTTGCATAGGCCGTAGCGGTTCCTGGAGGGATAAAGAGGTCTATGGCCGTAAAATCATCAAAAACTGTTGCAAGTAGCGTGGGGGGCTGGGTGCTAGACGAGACTACAGATGTAACAGGATTGGTGTTGAAAGCATTACCTCCAATATGGGTTAGCCCCTTGGGCAAGGTCACCGAACTTATATTATTGTTTTGAAAAGCATTACCTCCAATATGGGTTAGCCCCTCAGGCAAGGTCACCGAAGATAATTTATTGTCTCGAAAAGCACCAGCTTCAATTCGATTTAGACCCTCGGGCAAGGTTACCGAACTTATATTGTTGTATTGAAAAACACCAGCGTCAATTCGGTTTAGACCCTCTGGTAAGGTCACTGAAGTTAGCTTATTGTTATAAAAAGCATAAGATCCAATATAGACGACACTATTGGGCAAGGTTACTGAGGTCAATCCATTGCTATAAAAAGCATTAGTTCCAATATAAGTTAAGCCCTCTGGCAAGGTCACTGAGGTCAGATTATTGTTATGAAAAGCATAATTTCCAACACGGGTTACATCGTAGGTGGTGGTGCCATCGTTGACCGTTGCTGGTAGGGTTACTGTGGTTGAGCTACCTAGGTAGTTTGTAGTTTCTACAGTTTTTTCTGTGGCATCGGTAACGGTGTATTCTATATCACCTACCGTAAAGGTTTGCGCTTGGGTTATGCCTAGCATAAATAAGGCAGTTAGAAATAGTTTAGAGCTCTTTTTCATTATTATAGGTTTTGTATTTATCAATTAAAGAATAAATGTATTAATAAAAACACTAAATAATAGCTATTATTTTATAAAAAATATAAAAAAACAGACGTTATATAACAGATAATAAAATAAAAACGCTCTTGTTTCACTTGAAAAGTAAGAACTTGTTAGGGTTGTCCCTTGCCAGATAGGTCACAAAGTTTCGCTTGCTTCTTTTCGAAGTTAGCAACATCCGCCACCATCATAGTGAAAAGTAGAAGGAGAAAAATAAAGGTCGTCTCGATCTAAATCTTTCAATGCAGCTGCAGTTTTATCACAAATGGCCAAAGGTTGGTTTTTGAATAGTATATGGCCTTTTCCATCATCAAAAAAATCTTCTGTTCCATAGTAAATGGCTGCTTTTCCAGTAAAAACACAAGGTCCGTCCTCGGGCATAGGGTCTTTAATGGCAGCAACTTCTATAGACTCAATATAGATCAATTCATCCGTAGGGAAATTTTTGGGATCTAAAATTCGGTATGGTTTTCTAGCTCTAATTTCAATGGTTCCGAATCCAGCATCGGTGAGTGCTTTTACATATGCTGAAATCGGTAGGCTACCGCTAAGACATAAGGCACGCAAGCGTTCATCGTTTCGTAGTTGGTCATTCATCGGTTGTTCACAAGTAGGATCGCTCATCACCAAACGGCCATGAGGCTTTAGGACCCTGTACATTTCCTGAATGGCTTTTTTTAGCTCTTCTGTTTTAAAAATGTTAAACAAACAGTTTTGTGCTGCCACATCAATACTATTGTCGTCAACGGGTAAGTGCAATGCATCTCCTTTACGCAGATCAACAAACTCTTTTTGAAACCACTCATTTTTTTCTTCGGCTTCTATAAAGTTTTTGGCAGAGGCGGTTAACATTTCATCAACCACATCAATCCCAATTACGCCTTGTTTTTGACGAGAAAAATAAGCAAATTGAAGCAGTTCCATTCCGCCACCAACCCCTACATACAGAATCTTAGGGTGGTTAGATAAGTCACGAGCGTGTACAGTAGAACCACATCCGTAGTTCATTTCTTGCATTATTTTAGGGATGGTTAATCCGGGTAATTCCCATATAGGATTGGTGGTGCAGCACAATCCAACATCTGGAGTCAACGCTGCTTCTTTGTATACGTTTTTGGTGGTCTCTAAATAGCTCATGTCTTTTGTTTTTTGTGTTGATGGGTTTTACAATTGTTTGATCAATTGGGTAAATAGTGTTATTAAACTGGGTTCTGCTTTGGCTGCCATCGCAAAAATTTCAGGAATGTCAATTGGGTTCAAATGATCAGGATCACATTCGTCTGTCAATACCGAAACAGCAATACAGGGCAATCCTATTTGGTTGGCGACAATCACTTCTGGAACTGTACTCATCCCCACAGCATCAGCGCCTATGGTTTTTAAATAGCGGTATTCTGCTCTCGTTTCTAATTGAGGCCCTACAACTGAAGCATATACTCCTTTGTGTAGGTTGATGTTCTGCGCTCTTGCTATCTTTTCCAATTGCTGGTTCATTTCTTTGTGATATGGTGCAGACATGTCCACAAAAATATTTCCAAAATCTCTTGCATTTTTAAAAGCGAGGGGAGATCCTCCTTGTAGATTGATGTGATCTTCAATCAGCATTAATTCTCCTTTATTGAAGTCTAGATTGATGGCGCCTGCAGCGTTAGAGATGAGTAGTTTTTGAACCCCAAGACCCTTTAAAACTCTTATTCCATAGGTTATCTCATTAAAAGAGTAGCCTTCATACAAATGAAAACGTCCACTCATCACCACAACAGTTTTCCCCCCAAGTGTACCAAAAATTAACTTCCCTGCGTGCGATTCCAAAGTTGAGGTAACAAAATGAGGAAGGTCTTCATAGTTGAAAACAATTTGGTCTTGTATGTCATCTACTAATTTTCCCAATCCAGTTCCAAGAACAATTCCAATACTAGGTTCTGGAACCCCTGTTTTTTTTATGAAGTTAATGCTTTCTTGAAGGTTTGCTAAGGTCATATTATTTGTAGTTTTTAACATGATGAAATACACTCGAATTTTGGTCAATGTCTTCTAGAAAATCGATGTCATTTAGTTCTTCTAACAAAAATACCTCTTCCTCTTCTAAGTCCATCAAAGTGTCTCTTAATACGGTGTCTGTTCCCCAATCTTTAAAGTTAAAAACAGAAGTTTTGGGTTCGTTTAGTCCAAGCAAATAATATCCACCGTCTTCAGAAGGACCAATAACGGTTTGTTGTTTAACTTCTTCAAAGGCTTGTGTTAAGATCTCTGGGGTTAACGTTTCAAGGTCACTACCAATCAGGATAATTTCTAAGTAACCCGACGCAAAACCTTTTAAAAAAGCATTTTGCATTTTGGCTCCTAATGTTCCTTCTATTTGTGTCATTTTGACAAACGCTCCCTCATCCCAAAGATCATGAATTTCAATGTCATCGGTATAAAAAACCCATTTGTCTACGTTCAGATCTTTGGTGATGTTGTGGGTGTGTTTCAGCAAGTCATGGTAAACAGCTAAAGCAGTTTCATCTGAGGTTTCTTTGGCTAATCGTGTTTTTACTTTTCCCAATTCTGGTTTTCGAGTAAAAACGATAAGCAATTGGTTGTCGTCCATTTTTATTGGTTTTTGGCTGTTGTTTTTTTTTGGTTTTGATCTCTGTGAAGAACTAAACAACTTCGCCTTGGCAGCTACTTCCTGCTCCAGCAGTACAACCATAGCAATGCTGTGAGACTCTAATTGTTCTTTGTTGTAAGTCTTCAAGATTAAAGGTAGAGATATGTTTTCCGGTGGCCGCTATTTTTAAATTTAATTGTTGATTAAAATCACAATCATATAAATATCCATTCCAATCAATAGAAATGGTGTTTTTACACATGACATTTTCTACCGCCATTGGGTTGTATGCCTGAACCAGTTCGTCCATGTAATCCTCGTAATTTTCGCTAGCGACTAAGAATTCTAAGAATCGGCTGATCGGTAGATTGGTAATGGAAAATAATTGATGAAAAGTGATGCCAAAATCTTCTTCAAGAGCCGTCTTGAATTCTCTTTCTAATTCCGATTGATTTCCAGGTAAAAAGGCACCAGAAGGGTTGTAGACCAAATCGAGCTTTAATTTACTTCCTTTTGTACCGTAGCCCACTTTGTTTAGTTCTAGGAGTGCTGCTATTGAAGCGTCAAAAACACCATTCCCACGTTGTTTGTCTGTTTTTCCTCTTTTGTAGAATGGTAAAGAAGAGACGACATGTATTTGGTGTTTTTTGAAAAAAACGGGGAGGTCATAGTATTTAGGATTCGCCCTTAGGATGGTTAAATTAGAACGCACAATAAAATCTTGAACTCCAATTTTGCTAGCTTCTTCAACAAACCACCTAAAGTTAGGATTCATTTCTGGGGCACCACCAGTTAAATCCAACGTAGTTGCACCTGATATTTTGAGTTTGTCCAAGCACAGTTGCATGGTTTCTTTTGTCATGATTTCTTTTCTGTCTGGCCCTGCATCCACATGACAGTGTGCACATACTTGGTTACACATATAACCTAAATTCACTTGAAAAATGTCAAGTCTATTCGGTTTTAAAGGGAATTGCTTGGTCTCAGCAACCTTTTGTTTGAAAGTTGGGAGCGATCCGTCGGCAAACCCCCCACCATGGAGCAAAGCCAGTTGGTTTTTAGGATCGGCTAAACCATTTTTTCTTTTTGCGAGTGATTTCATTTTTAATTGTGCTGTGGATTGAATATAAAGTACAAGGTGTTTCGCTTTGTCGGTTGTCCATTGGGCTCAATACTTCATGTTTTGAACTTGTTTACATGGACAACTTATCGTATTTCTTCATCATTTGTACCCCATGCACTAGCGTAGCTCCTGATTTTATTGCTGCCGCTACATGAACGGCTTCCATCATTTCTTCTCTTTCTAGGCCTCGTTTCAATCCATCAGAGGTGTAAGCATCTATACAATAAGCACACTGTACGGTGTGAGAAACCGCTAAAGCAATTAAAGATTTCTCACGAGCAGTTAATGCACCCTCTTCGAAGACTTTACCGTAGTACTCAAAAAATTTCTCTCCTAACTCTTGATCCCATTCGTTTATCTTTCCAAAGTCTTTTAAGTCCTTGGGGTCATAATATGTTTTTTGCATTTTTTAATTTTTGTGTTGTAATCTACAATATACTAAATCTTGTGAGTTTATATATTAAAATGGCTATAGATTCATCAAATAATATGCAGATGATAACCCTAGCTGAACCACAAAGGATTTGAGGGTTTGTTGAGATTGATGATGAGGGTTTGCTTGTCTTCAAAAGGAACTCTTTTGGTTTATCAACGTTCGATTACTCCTTTTTTGTTATTTTTGTCACACAAAATTTAGAAAACTATTTTTTATGAAAGCATATGTATTTCCTGGACAAGGAGCACAGTTTAGCGGAATGGGAAAAGAGTTGTATGAAAACTCTCCATTGGCCAAAGAATTATTTGAACAAGCTAACGAAGTTTTAGGATTTGAAATTACAAAGATCATGTTCGAAGGATCTGTAGAAGATTTAAAGCAGACCAACGTAACACAGCCCGCTGTATTTTTACACGCTGTAATTTTAGCAAAGGTTTTAGGAGACGATTTCAAAGCGGATATGGTCGCAGGACATTCCTTAGGAGAATTGTCTGCTTTAGTAGCCAATGGAACTTTGTCATTTGTGGATGGATTGAAATTGGTAGCAAAACGTGCAGATGCTATGCAAAAAGCTTGTGAAATGCAGGCAGGAACTATGGCAGCTGTTTTAGGTTTAGCCGATGCGGAAGTTGAAGAGATCTGTTCAAGCATAGATGGAGTTGTGGTTGCAGCAAACTATAACTGTCCAGGACAATTGGTCATTTCTGGAGCCGTAGAAGCAGTAAAATCTGCTTGTGAATTGGCTACTGAAAAAGGAGCCCGTAGAGCCTTGTTGCTCCCTGTTGGTGGGGCTTTTCATTCTCCATTAATGGCACCAGCTAAAGAGGAATTGGCAGCAGCTATTGAGGCAACTCAATTCAATTCACCTTCTTGCCCAGTTTATCAAAACGTTGTGGCCAAAGCCGTTACTGACCCAGAAGAAATCAAACAAAATTTAATTGCTCAATTGACTGGAGCGGTCAAATGGACTCAATGTGCACAGGCAATGATCTCAGATGGTGCAACAGAGGTGATCGAAGTGGGGCCAGGAAAAGTGTTACAAGGCTTATTTGCCAAAATTGATAGGTCTGTCGCTCGAAGTAGTGCAGAGCTGTAATCTTTAAAAAAATAAAAATAAAAAACCCCTTCTGTATCTTCAGAAGGGATTTTTTATTGGGGTTTAATATTGGTCTTCTTCAAATTCGAGTTCAGCATCTTTTTCCCAGATTTCCATCTCGCAAGGTTTGCAATTGAACTTAAGTTTGTATTGATTTTCTCCATGAGTTAGAGTCAAGGGTTCTTTTAGTTTTTCACCCATAGTGTCACGTTGGAATCTTGCACATTTCCCCAATTCGTATTTGACACAATATTTAGTGGTCATCACTCTGGCTTTACCAGGTTCCCACTGTAATTCAAATGCTTTCTCAATGTCTTCAACCCCATGTCTCTTATAAAATTTTCGAGCCAGTTTGTTAGACACGTTATAAGTGAAGTCTAGTGTTTTTTCTGGATAAGGATGTTCTGTTTTGACGATGGCTTGTTCCTCTTTTTCATATTCCTCAATTCTGATGTTGATTAAGTTTTCTAGTACGGTTCTTCTTAATTCGTTAATTTTAGAAATAGGTACAAACCAATTTTCAACAATGTTGAGGTCTATGTCGTCTACAATGAAGGGAGTGTTTCCTGTTTTGATTAGGTTTTTTTCTAGATTGCTTTGAAGGAATCCTTCCTTCTTGGCGAGTTCTTTTGTGATTTTAAATTCTGATGAGCTGAAATGTCCATCTTCGTCTGTAGCGGTTAATTGAAATCCGTATTGGGTTTCTTCAAATTTTAAATTCACACCGATTTTGCGAACAGCACTATTGTCTTTTTCTACTTGTTTGTTAAAATTAGCATCAGAGTTTCTAGAGATTAAGGTCCCAACAGGGATGTTTTTAAAGTTGTTAGGGGTTATCCATCCACTCTCGATTGTGTTAACTTGCACACCGTCAGCCTCTTGTGCTTCGTTAATAAAGTAAAGACCATCTCCGTTATTTAGTTTGTCAGCATTTTCTATAAGATATTTGCTGTTTTTGACTGCTAGTACTTTTCCAATAATTTGTCCTTTGGACTTTGGACTTTCCCATGAACCAATTTTTTTAAGTCGTTTGTTGACAAAATAATCGGTGTACCCACGGTTAAAACTTCTTCCCATTTCAGCGTCAAAAGTGTAAAAAGTTCTTCCTGAAGAAGCTTTTTTGAATCGCTCTTTTCCTTCATTGGCTAAAAAGTCATCCAAACGTTTTCTTAAGTAAGAAACATTGTTTTTAACGTAAACAACGTCTTTTAGCCTTCCCTCGATTTTGAAAGACATTACCCCAGCTTCAATCATTTGAGGAAGCTGATCACTTAGGTCCAAATCTTTGATAGAAAGCAAATGACTGTTTTCTATTAGCGTATCTCCGTTTCCGTCAGTTAAGGTATAAGGGAGTCTGCAATTCTGAGCACAAGAACCTCTATTGGCACTTCTTTCTCCTCCTGCAACACTCATGTAACAGTTTCCACTAAAGGAAACACACAAAGCGCCAGAAACAAAGAACTCTAGCTCCACATCGCATTTTTCATTAATTTCTTTAATCTGATCAAGATTAAGTTCTCTAGCTAACACCACACGCTTCATTCCAGCATCTTTTAAAAACTGAACTTGCTTTGGTTCTCTATTGTTGGCTTGTGTGCTCGCGTGTATGATTATAGGAGGTAAGTCCATCTCAAATATGGCCATGTCTTGAACGATCAAAGCATCTACTCCTATCGCATAAAGTTCATGAATTAATTTCTCACATGTTTTAAGTTCATCATCATAAAGGATCGTATTGATGACGACAAAAACTTGAGCTTTGAACAAATGAGCATACCTAACCATTTCAGCAATATCCTCTACTGAATTGTTGGCGTTGGTACGTGCTCCAAATTGAGGAGCTCCAATGTATACAGCATCTGCTCCTGCATTAATAGCTGCCATTCCTTGTACAAGATTTTTGGCAGGTGCTAAAATTTCAACCTTTTTTTTCATACTTGTTTCCGTGTAAGGGCTAATGAATGACTCTGTAAAAAGCTTTTTATCAAGTTGTTACTTCAATAGACTTTGTTGTTGTCAAAAATTATTGATTGCAAATTTACTGTTTTTACAGGTAAAATAATTTATATTCAAACGATTAAGTTATTTTTTGTACTCGGTTTTTAGAATCATAAAATCTGGCGATGGAATAAAATTAAAATGATAACTTTACACTCTGTTATCAACCCACAACTAAAGAAAGAAATCTACATGTCAACAATCAAATGGAAAACGGTCAAGGAGTATGAAGATATTACGTATAAAAAATGTGATGGAGTCGCAAGAATAGCGTTCAATAGACCAGACGTTAGAAATGCATTTAGACCCAAGACAACCTCAGAATTGTTTGATGCTTTTTATGATGCGCAAGAAGATCCCAATATTGGAGTTGTGTTGTTGTCAGCAGAAGGACCTTCAACCAAAGATGGTGTGTATTCTTTCTGTTCAGGTGGAGATCAAAAGGCAAGAGGTCATCAGGGTTATGTAGGAGAAGATGGAGCCCACCGATTGAACATATTAGAAGTGCAAAGGTTGATTCGTTTTATGCCAAAAGTTGTTATTGCAGTCGTTCCTGGTTGGGCTGTGGGTGGAGGTCACAGTTTACACGTAGTTTGTGACATGACTTTGGCTAGTGAAGAACATGCCATATTTAAACAGACCGACGCTGATGTAACAAGTTTTGATGGAGGATATGGTTCTGCTTATTTGGCTAAAATGGTCGGACAAAAAAAAGCAAGAGAAATATTTTTCTTAGGAAGAAATTATTCTGCTCAAGAAGCTTTTGAGATGGGAATGGTAAACAAAGTAGTTCCCCATGCAGCTTTAGAAGATACCGCCTATGAATGGGCACAAGAAGTTTTAGGAAAATCTCCATTGTCCATTAAAATGTTAAAATTTGCGATGAATCTTACCGATGATGGAATGGTAGGTCAGCAAGTATTTGCTGGAGAAGCAACCCGATTGGCCTACATGACTGATGAGGCCAAGGAAGGAAGAAATGCGTTTTTAGAAAAGCGCAAGCCCAATTTTGATAAAAAGTATATTGTCTAATTGTAGTTTGTAAAAACCTCTCAAATATCGCATCAAATTCACAAACTATTCTGAATCACAAAAAATGAAACCACAAATTGTAACCTTTCTCATCAAATGTCCTGACCAAAAAGGGATTGTGTCTAAATTAACCCATTTCTTTTATCAAGAAGGGTTCAATTTGGTAAGTGCTCAACAATATGCAAACTCGATAGATGATATGTTCTTTATGCGTTTGCGCATTGCATCAGATCATTCTGTAGTTATTAGTAGAGATCAGTTAGAGGAACGTTTTGCACGTTTGGCTGCTGCATATGATATTGTGTGGAAAGTAGATTATGGAGTCTCAAAGCAGAGTGTGGCCATCATGGTTTCCCATACGACTCACAACTTGTATGATTTGCTACAACGTAACAAAGAGCAAAAATTGAATTGCAATGTGAAAATGGTTGTGAGTAATCACACAAAGCTCAAGTCGATTGCAGACATGTTTGATGTTCCATTTTATCATTTACCAGTCACCAAAGAAACAAAAAAGCAACAAGAACAACAGTTGATTGATTTGTTTGATGGTCAAGGAATTGATTTGATTGTTATGGCACGTTACATGCAGATTTTATCAAATGATTTCATCAATCATTATCCCAATAAAATCATCAATATTCACCATTCTTTTTTACCCGCTTTTCAAGGGGCAAACCCTTACAACCGAGCTTACGAAAGAGGGGTGAAATTAATTGGAGCTACCGCACACTACGCAACAGAGGATTTGGATGAAGGACCTATTATTGAGCAAGATGTTGAGCGTGTGACCCATGAGAGTACTCCAAAAACATTAAAAGATATTGGTGCAGATATTGAAACCATGGTCTTGGCACGAGCTGTAAAATGTCATTTGAACAATCAAATAATTGTAGACAACAATAAGGCCATTGTATTTCCAGAAACTGGAGAGTAATTTTAAAATATAATCCCTCATGAAAATCATTTGTATTGGTCAGAATTATGAAGATCATATAAAAGAGCTAAATTCTAATAGACCCGAAGAGCCCTTGATTTTTTTAAAACCAGACTCCTCAGTATTGCCTAAAAAAAATCCCTTTATCATCCCCCCATTCACCAATGATGTTCATTATGAAATAGAGGTTTTGATAAAAATCAATAAAGTAGGAAAGTTTATAGGTCAAAAATTCGCTCACAAATATTACGATGATATTGGTTTGGGTATTGATTTTACGGCAAGGGACTTACAAACGAAATTAAAAAAAGCCGGACATCCATGGGAAAAAGCCAAAGGATTTGATGGAAGCGCTATAATAAGTCCTTTCTTTTCAAAGAAGACTTTTACGGATGTCAATGAAATTAATTTTTCATTGGCCAAAAATGGTAAGCTGGTACAAGTGGGTTCCACAAAAGATATGATTTTTAAAATAGATGAATTGGTCGCGTATGTGTCTCAATTTTTTACTTTGAAAAAAGGAGATATTATATTTACTGGAACTCCAGCAGGAGTTGGTTCGGTTGATAAAAACGACGTCCTTACCGGGTTTCTAGAAGATAAAAAAGTAATAGATATTAAAATAAAATAAGACAAACAGAGACATCAGTCTCTTTTTTTTTGCGTATGAAAGCAAGTGTAATTACAATTGGAGACGAAATATTAATAGGACAAGTCCTAGATACCAATAGCCAATGGATGGCTAACCGGTTACACTTGTTAGGAGTGGAATTGGTCGAGACGGTTTCTATATCAGACACCAAAGAGGCGATAGTAAGTGGGATAGATCGCGCCTTAGCGATTGCAGATTTAGTTATTGTTACTGGTGGGTTAGGGCCAACCAAAGATGATATTACAAAGTACACATTGGTCGAGTATTTTAATGATGAATTGGTTTTGTGTCTCCCTGTTCTTGAAAGTATAAAAGAAAAGTTTAGACAAAGAGGACTCCCTTTTTCAGATCTAAATAAAAACCAAGCCATGCTACCCAAGCAAGCGACGATTCTTCCAAATGCATTAGGTACTGCAGCAGGAATGTGGTTTAAGAGTCAAGGGAAACATTTGATAAGTCTACCAGGAGTGCCTTATGAAATGAAAGGGTTGATGGATAATGAAGTGTTGCCAAGGTTAAAGAAAATAGGAAGCTTTCCCTCACAAGCTTACGAAACATATGTGTTGTACGGAGTAGGCGAAAGTGTTGCTGCTGAGCTGTTGGAAACATTTGAAGAGACACTGCCAAATTTCATAAAACTAGCTTATCTACCAAGTCCTGGTCGCTTGCGCCTAAGGTTAACGGGTGTCAATCAAAATAAGATATTGTTAAAGGATTCGATCGCGTCATATGGGCAAAAGTTAATGTCTGTCTTTAAAGATTTTAATGTGATTGAAGGGGATGTAAGTTACATACATATTGTACAACAATATCTGACCAACAATAAAAAAACTTTAGCCATAGCAGAAAGTTGTACAGGAGGAAAGATCGCAGCAGAAATAACCTCAAAAAGTGGTGTTTCTTCCTTCTTTTTAGGAGGAGTAGTCGCGTACAATTCATCCCTTAAAGAAACCCTTTTAGGAGTGTCTAAAAGTACCATAGATACTTTTAGTGTGGTTTCAGAAGCAGTTGCAAAGGAAATGGCTCTTGGAATTCAAAAGAAAACCGGAGCAAGTTATACCATCGCTACCACAGGTAATGCGGGTCCCTCAACCGACCAAACGCAGGAGGGCTTAGGAGTGGTGTTTATTGCTATTGCGACACCAGAAAAAGTAGTTGTCGAGAGGTTTAATTTCGGTCAGCCTAGAGAAAAGGTCTTGGAGCAAGCAAAAAATAAAGCATTTGAGATGTTGGGTAAAGAAATATTAAAAAATCAGTAAATTAATTTTGTTTGTACCATTTATTGTTGTTAAATTTGCACTCCGTTTAGAATTAAATAAAAACTGATACGAGATGTCTAAAGTTTGTGAACTTACTGGTAAAAAAGCAATGGTTGGGAACAACGTGTCCCACGCATTAAATAGAACAAAAAGAAAATTTAACGCTAATCTAATTACAAAGCGTTTCTTCATTCCTGAAGAAGATAAGTGGATCACATTAAAATTGTCCACTGCTGCATTGAAAAATATCAACAAAAAAGGTATTTCGGCTGTGATTAAAGAAGCAAAAGGAAAAGGATTTTTAGTTAAATAATTTTTCTTATATAAAGCATAAATAGAGATGGCAAAAAAAGGAAACAGAGTACAGGTTATATTAGAATGTACTGAGCATAAGGCTTCTGGTCAGGCAGGTACTTCTAGATACATTACTACAAAAAACAAAAAGAATACTCCAGATAGATTAGAGATTAAAAAGTTCAATCCAATCTTGAAGAAAATGACTGTTCACAAAGAAATTAAATAAGATAAGATATGGCAAAGAAATCAGTAGCATCGTTACAGACAGGTTCTAAAAGATTGTCTAAAGCTATCAAAATGGTAAAATCTCAAAAATCTGGGGCTTACACATTTGTTGAAGCTATAATGGACCCTACACAAGTAAAAGACTTTTTTGCAAAAAAATAATTTTTTGTAAAATCTACATACAAAGGCTACTTTCAATCATTGAGAGTAGCTTTTTTTGTATTTTAACCCTTTCGTTTGACAAATATGTATAAAAAGTAAAAATATGAGTTTTTTTAAGAAAATATTTTCTTCTGAAAAAAAGGAGACTTTAAATAAAAGTTTAGAAAATTCTAACATAAGTTTTTACTCTAAATTATCTAAAGCTGTTGCGGGTAAGTCTAGGGTCGATGATGATGTTTTAGATGAGTTAGAGGAAGTTTTGATCTCTTCTGATGTCGGTGTGGCCACTACGTTGAAAATCATACAAAGAATTGAAAAGAGAGTTGAACGAGACAAATACCTTGGGGCCAAAGAATTGAATGGAATTCTTAGAGAAGAAATTGCAGCGATGTTATCAGAGACCAGTGGTGAAGATGCGGTTGATTTTGCTATACCACCCAATCAAAAGCCCTATGTTATAATGGTTGTTGGGGTTAACGGGGTTGGTAAAACAACAACCATAGGAAAGCTAGCTTCTCAATTTAAGAAAAAGGGTTTGAACGTTGTCTTAGGCGCAGCAGACACGTTTAGAGCAGCTGCTATAGACCAGTTACAAGTTTGGGCAGATCGTGTAGATATCCCTATTGTAAGGCAAGATATGGGTTCTGATCCTGCTTCAGTTGCCTATGATACTTTAAAATCTGCAGTATCCAAAGATGCGGATGTTGTCATCATAGATACCGCGGGAAGGCTTCATAACAAAGTCAACCTGATGAATGAATTGACAAAAATTAAGCGAGTCATGCAGAAAGTTGTTCCTGATGCTCCAAATGATGTACTGTTGGTTTTGGATGGCTCAACAGGGCAAAATGCATTCGAGCAAGCAAAACAATTTACGATTGCCACAGAGGTGACAGCTTTAGCGGTTACAAAGTTAGATGGAACTGCTAAAGGTGGAGTAGTTATTGGTATCTCAGACCAGTTTCAAATTCCAGTAAAATATATTGGAGTTGGAGAAGCAATAGATGATTTACAAGTTTTCAATAAAGTAGAATTTGTTGATTCTTTCTTTAAATAATTTAAGTCGTTTAGCTTTTTACCGGTGGTAACACGTTCAAAGCAAATAGGCCAAAAGAAAAATACAATGCGTACAAAAACAATCAAACAAAATAAGATAAACGTTGTAACCTTAGGGTGTTCTAAGAATGTTTATGACTCTGAAGTTTTAATGGGTCAACTCAAAGCTAACGGCAAAAATGTAGTTCACGAAGATGAAGAAGATGATGGTAATATTGTTGTAATCAATACTTGCGGATTTATTGGGAAAGCCAAAGAAGAGTCCGTGAATACGATTCTCCATTATGCCCATCAAAAAGAACAAGGTACAGTAGATAAGGTTTATGTTACAGGTTGTTTGTCCGAACGGTATAAACCAGATTTGGAAGCTGAAATTTCAAATGTAGATCAATATTTTGGAACACAAGATTTGCCAAATCTTTTAAAAGTTTTAGAAGCAGATTATAAACATGAGTTGATAGGAGAACGTTTAACCACCACCCCCAAGCACTATGCATACTTAAAAATTGCAGAAGGTTGTGATAGGCCCTGTTCTTTTTGTGCTATTCCTTTGATGAGGGGGAAGCATCGTTCTACTCCCATAGAAGAATTGGTTACAGAAGCAGAGAAATTAGCTGCTGATGGTATAAAAGAACTGATTTTAATTGCGCAAGACTTAACGTATTATGGTTTAGATATTTATGGTAAAAGAAACTTAGCAGACTTGCTAAAAGAATTGGTTAAAGTAAATGGGATTGAGTGGATTCGATTACATTACGCTTTTCCAGCGGGGTTTCCACTAGATGTTTTGGAGGTCATGAAATCAGAACCAAAGGTTTGTAATTATTTGGATATTCCATTGCAACACATCAATACTGAGATTTTAAAATCCATGCGTAGGGGTACAACTTATGAGAAAACCAATAAGTTGTTGAAGCAGTTTAGGAGTCATGTACCAGAAATGGCGATTCGTACTACTTTGATTGTGGGGTATCCAGGAGAGACTGAGGAAATTTTTCAAGAGCTCAAAGAATGGGTAAGAGCAATGCGTTTTGAGCGATTAGGCGTTTTTGCGTATTCTCATGAAGAAGATACCCATGCGGCCACATTAGTTGATGATGTTTCAGAACCAGAAAAAGAAAAAAGAGTGGCTGAAATTATGGAGTTACAAGCTCAGATTTCGTGGGAGTTGAATCAAGAGAAAATAGGAAACACATATAGCTGTATTTTTGATAGAAAAGAAGGTGAGTATTTTGTAGGAAGGACAGAGCATGATTCACCAGATGTTGATAATGAAGTCCTTGTGAAAGCAAGCGACTTTTATATAAAAACAGGTGAGTTCGTGAAGATTAAAATCTTTGAAGCTGGAGATTTTGATTTGTACGGAGAACCCATTTCTTCCCATTAATCCAGGCAAGTTCAGTTGGGGGTTTGTGTTTTGTGATTGGAATGTATATTTTTTTTCTTTTTCATGGATATAAAAATAATGCTTTGTATATTTGAAATATAAATATTTAGGGGTAGGTATTTATAATCGCATTGTATATTTTAATTTTTAGGGGTAGAAATTAGAGTATTGTTTTAAATAACAAATAATGTGAAATTGTTAGCCCAGTTCATAAGTTTGTTAGTCTTATGGCTGGGTTTTTTCTTTTTGTTATATTTTCTTCGTGGTCTCTTTTGTTCACAAGATATCAAATGTTATATTTGTGACTAACAAAGAACATTCATGAATCCATTTATAGTCTCCGCACGAAAATATAGGCCTCTTACTTTTGAGGATGTTGTTGGTCAAAAGGCCATCACAAATACGTTGGAAAATGCGATTAAGAATGATCATCTAGCACAAGCATTATTGTTTACAGGGCCCAGAGGAGTAGGAAAGACTACATGTGCTCGTATTTTGGCAAAAAAAATAAATGAACAAGCCCTTGGAACAGAAGCTGAAGAAGATTTTGCTTTTAATATTTTTGAGTTGGATGCAGCCTCAAACAACTCCGTTGATGATATTCGATCTTTAATAGAGCAGGTACGTATTCCTCCACAAGTTGGTAAATTCAAGGTTTATATTATAGATGAGGTACATATGTTGTCTCAGGCAGCCTTTAATGCTTTTTTGAAAACCCTTGAGGAGCCTCCAGCGCATGCAATCTTCATTCTAGCTACGACTGAAAAACATAAAATTATACCCACGATTTTATCACGTTGTCAAATTTTTGATTTCAAAAGAATTACGGTTTTAGATGCCAAAGAATATTTAAAACTTATAGCAAACAAAGAAGGCGTAAACGCAGAAGATGATGCTTTACATATAATTGCACAGAAGGCTGATGGTGCGATGAGAGATGCTCTTTCAATTTATGATAGAGTTGTTAGTTTTTCAGGAAATGATTTGACAAGATTAGCTGTTACAGAGAATCTAAATGTGTTAGATTATGATGTTTATTTCAAGGTGACAGATTTGTTGATAGACAATAAAATACCAGAAGTTTTAATAGAATTTAGTAGTGTTTTGGCAAAAGGTTTTGATGGCCAACATTTTATTAATGGTTTGGCTTCACATTTCAGAGATTTACTGGTTGCAAAAGATCCCTCGACCATTTCTTTATTAGAAGTAGGAGATAACGCCAAAAAAGAATATTTATCTCAATCAGCCAAAGCAGATTTGGTTTTTTTAATAGCAGCCATAGATAAAGCAAACACTTGTGATGTTCAGTACAAGACAAGTAAAAACCAACGACTCCTTGTTGAACTCTGCTTGATGCAGTTGGCTTCCATTACTTTTAGTGATGTAAAAAAAAAAGCAATAATTTCATAATACCTGCAAGTTTTTTTAGACTAAAGGTCACTAAAACGAATCAGAAGTCTGCCGAAAGTCCACCAGCCTTTAAGGTAGAAGAAAAAAAAGTTGCGTTTACAACCAATCAAGTGGTTAAGGCTGAACCGAGCCTTTCAAAATCGCCCCCTACAAGAAGAAGATCATCGGCATTGTCTCTTAAAAGCATGCATTCTAAATTAATTGATTTGGAGGAGTCCGGTGCAGAGCAAGATCTAAGTCATAAGCCTAAAACCCCTTTTTCAGCATTGGAATTAAAAGAAAAATGGGCTACGTTTGGCAAGTTGCTAAAGTCAGAGGGAGAGTTAAATATGGCTTCTATTATCAATGCAAATCAACCTGTTTTAAAGGATGGATTTAAAATTGTTTATGCTTTGCCAAATAAATTAATGGAAGATCAGTTTGGGGCAATTCGTGCCAAATTATTAAATTATTTGAGAAAAGAGCTAAACAATTACGCCATAACTGTACTTACAGAAGTTTTCTTTGATGAAGAAAAAAAATATGTATACACTCCACAAGAAAAATTACAAAAACTCATAGAGTCAAATCCAGATGTCTTATTGTTAAAGAATAAATTTGGTTTAGATATTTAAAACTTAATGATTACATTTAATTTTCAAAAAATCAAATATCATTGAAAGTGTACAAAAAAATTTTAGTGGGGGCAGCTTTTTCACCAAACCTAAAAGTAAATATTATTCAAGCTTGCCGTTTTGCTAACTATTTTAACGCGAAACTATATATTGTCCATATTGGTTCTCAAGATTCATTGAAATCTAAACGAATTCATGATATTGTCAACGAGACAGGTTTTGTTGGAGAAAAAGAAATCGTCTTCAAAGAAGGTAAACCAATAGATGTACTTTCTCATATTTGTGAAAAGCATAAAATAGAGTTGCTAATTTTAGGAGCACAACAAAGAGAAAATGTGTTTAGATACTACTTAGGGACAGTAGCAAAAAAGTTAACAAGAAAAGTAAAATGTTCTGTGTTGCTTTTGAGAAATCAATCCAAAGTGGAGTTTGCGAAAAAACACATAGTCATTAACGGTTTAGCCTCTGCAAGTTCTCAAAGAACAATTTCTACGGCTTTTTATGTGGGTTCGGCTTTGTCTTCTAAAAAAATTACAGTTGTTGAAGAAGTCGAAAAGCACCATTTGAAAGTAGATGATGACAGGTCTTTAAGAAAAGTGACAATCCATCACGAAAGAAAAAAACATCAGGAGGATTTAAGAATAAAAAAAATGATCAATAAAATTCCTGCAGAACTCCAAACAGGTGTTGAGGTTAAATTACAAAGTATTTTTGGAAGAAGTGGCTATTCCATAGGGCATTATGCGAGAGTTGTGCGTGCGGATTTATTAGTAATGGATATCCCAGCTAAAAAAAGGATGCTTAAAAAGTTAATGATGGATGATTTGGATTTTATTTTAGCAGAATTGCCCACAGATTTATTAATTATCAAGTAAAATGTCAAGCAAAACATCAAATACCTTTACCAGTACGTTGCCTCAAAATATGTTCTCAGGTTTTGTGGTTTCATTAATTGCCCTTCCTCTGGGTCTCGGTTTGGCAATGGCGTCAGAAGCACCTCCGATATCAGGGGTTATTGCTGCGATTGTTGGCGGGATTGTAGCTTCAATATTTGGAGGGTCAAAGGTTACAATTACCGGACCAGGTAATGGTTTGGTTGTTGTTTTGTTAACTGCGATTACGACCTTGGCAGATGGTGATTTGCAATTAGGGTATATGTACACTTTAGCAGCTATTGTTTTCGCTGGAGCTACAATGATTTTATTAGGTTTTTTAAGACTAGGTATTTTAAGTGATTTTTTTCCATCAACTGCTATTCAAGGAATGTTAGCCGCTATAGGTGTTGGTATATTTGCAAAGCAAATCCATGTCATGTTTGGGAATACTAACCAAAAAGGAGGGATAGTTGAATTGCTGAAAGAGTTGCCTTGGACCTTATATGATTTTGTAACGACCAATGATCATAATTTTTTCTATGCTGGAATTGTTGGGTTGATAAGTTTATGCATCATGGTTTTTCATGCTAAAATCAGAAATAAATATTTTCAATTGATTCCTGCACCTATGTGGATTGTGGTTTTTGCTGTTGGAATGAGTTATTTTTATCAATTCGTTCTTAAACAAGACCATCCCATAGATGAGGCATGGTTAATTAGGATACCAGAAGATATTTTCTCAAGCTTGGCGTTTCCAGATTTTGGAATCATATATCAATTTAAATTTATAGCAGTTGTAATTTCAATTACCCTTATTGCAAGTATAGAATCTTTACTGAGCATCAAAGCTGTAGATCAACTGGATCCGTTAAAAAGAAGGTCCAATGCCAACAAAGACTTAAAGGCTCTAGGTTTTGCAACCATAATAAGTGGTTTGTTGGGAGGCTTAAACGTTGTAACGGTTATTGCACGTAGCTCCGTTAATGTCAACAATAAAGCGACAAATAAATCTGCTAATTTTTTTCATGCCATCTTTTTATTAGCTTTTTTGTTGTTATTTCAAACACAATTGCAGATGATTCCAGTTTCTGCCTTAGCAGCTATATTAGTGTATACCGGTTATAAACTAGCAGCGCCCTCAAATTTATTAGCCGTTAGTCATGTAGGTAAAGATCAATTGATTGTTTTTATTATTACGTTATTAACGACCATCCTTACGAGCTTGATTTTAGGAATTTTAGTGGGGATTGTAACGACTTTTCTCTTGCACCTAATCATCAATAAAGATGTTTTTTTGTTTTTCAGAAATATATTCAAGCAGAATGTGCTCATGTTCAAAGAAGGAGAAACCAGTTATTATGTAAGTGTCAAGAACTTTAGCTCTTTTGTGAATTTTTACAGATTAAAAAATCAGCTAAATTTAATTCCAGAAACGGAAAATGTAGTAGTCGATTTTTCTAGATGTAGATTTGTAGACAATACAGTGATGGAAAACATGAATACCTATTTAGAGAAATTTGAGGCTAAAAACGGAAGTTTAGAAGTTGTAGGGTTAGATTTACATGGCTCTGAAACTTCACATCCTTTTGCCTCGCGAAGGATTTCACATAAACCAAAGCAATCAAAGTCATTGAGTTTAACGAGACGACAAACAAATTTAGAATCCATTGCCAATGATTTTGGATGGAAGTACATTCCGTACAAAGAAGAGTCTTTGGCATTGATTTCTGATTTTACATATTTCAATACCAGACAGATACAAGCGACTAAGAATTTTTTAATCAACCAAAATGACACGGTTTTTGATGTTATTTTTACGGAAGGTGCTTTTATAGCATTGCAGCAGATAAGAGCAACAATGTTTTATATAAAAGTTGAACATAAAATTCCGGAATTTACTTTAGATAAAGAAGGTGTGTTTGAATTTGTGAAGCAGTATACAGAGTTTTCAGATATTGATATTCCGGGTCATCCGGATTTTTCAAAACGATTTTATCTTTCAGGATCTGATGAGTCTGGGGTATTGTCTTTTTTTACGGATGATATCATATTGTTTTTAGAGAGTAATGACTATTACCATATTGAATCAAATAAAAAAGGATTGCTTCTTTTTAAGAAAGAAAGATTAGCATCAGTAAAAGAAGTGAAGGCAATGATAGATTTTGGATTGCGTTTTGAAAAATTAATAAAAGATAAATATGCTAGGGCTTAAATTACCAACCGACCCAAGATGGGCAAATATTGCAGAAAAAAACATCAACGAAATTTTAATTGATCATGCACATTGTGAGCAAAAAGCTGCATCTACTGCGATTTCGTTAATCGTAAGTTTCCCTGAGTACACAGACTTAGTAACCGAAATGGTTGCTTTGGTAAAAGAAGAAATGAGTCATTTTAAATTGGTTCATGACAAATTGATTGCCAAAGGTCTTGTGTTGGGTAGAGATAGAAAAGATGAGTACGTAATGAATTTGATTAAGTTTTTCCCAAAAGGAGGAAGTAGAACTCAGCAATTAATACATCGATTGTTATATGCTGCTTTGATTGAAGCAAGAAGTTGTGAAAGATTTCGTTTGTTGTCGGAAAATCTAAAAGATAAGGATTTGGCCAAGTTTTATAGAGATCTCATGGTTTCTGAAGCGAATCACTACACTTTGTTTTTGAATTTTGCCCGCAAATATGGAGAAAGAAGCGAAGTAGATCAAAAATGGCAACATCTATTAGAGTACGAAGCCAAATTAATGTTTGACTTAGGGACCAAAGAGTCTATACACGGATAATATGTATAGTAGAGAAGAGTCTGCAAAAATTAGAGAAGAATTTTGGGTGAGTTATGGAAAGTCATTTCCTCGAAAATGGGTTTTATACAATACCAAAATCAAAAATTTTGGGTTTAAGTTCATCGCCAATAGAAAATTAGCCGAAGTCACATTAGATATTGAGTGTGTTGACCCTGTTCAAAGAGAATTAATGTATGACCAATTATTTGCGTTAAAAAATATTTTGCAAGATGATTATCTTCCTGATGTGGTCTATGATAAAGATTTTTTTTTAGAAAACGGAAAATTAATTAGTCGTGTGTCTGTAGTTCATGCTAAAGAATTCAGTATTCACAATAAAGATTCTTGGTTAGATTGTTTTACTTTTTTTAATAAGACGATGCATCAATTTGAATTGTTTTGGCACGAATATGAAGATTTTATTAGGCAAGCAGTAATTTGAAATAGACAAGTTCAAGGTCTAGGCTTGTAATTTGTCTAAAATTAATAGCGCATTACAACAATCTAAAACCACAATAAAATCATTTTTCATTCCATTTATTTGTTGGGAAGTGTGCTTACGCACAGATTCTAGATTTAAAAAAGGGATTTAGTTTTATAATTTTCATTTGATTTATTGATTAAGTGTCGGTTAATTAGTGATTTAGGGATTTGTTTAAAAAAAAGGCAAAAAATACTTTTA
>Ga0209555_10000300_pt1 | contig 42639 bp, 29 predicted proteins | sample SaaInl85LU_5_DNA_FD_184643 | JGI IMG/M metagenome (GOLD analysis project Ga0209555, IMG submission 184643) | Marine microbial communities from expanding oxygen minimum zones in the Saanich Inlet - ESP_85LU_5_DNA (SPAdes) (version 2) | ecosystem: Environmental > Aquatic > Marine > Intertidal...
ATCTCCAACAAATAAACTCGAATCATGAAATTCAATTGTATAATTAATACAATGGTTATCGGTATAAGAAAAATCAGAAACTGGAGTCTCAAATACCTCTATAGTGTCATAAAAAGAAGTATCACAGCCATAATCTTGGTACCTCAAACTAATTACTTTTATTCCACTACTGTTAAATACAATTCCTCTTGGATTTGAAGTGGTATCAAATCTAGTCATAGACGTTGGACCAAAATCCCACTCTATTTTTGTGGTTCCAAAAAAAGCTCCTGCTGCATTAAAATCAAAAGAATTCCCCAATAAACATTGATTAGCGGGCTTCACATATGTTGGTGCAATTATAGGATAAATATTTATTTGAAGATCAAAAGTATCTGCACAAGCGGGCGAGTATCGATCTGAATACAAAGTTACAGTGTAAATGCCTGTATCTGGGTAAGTATATTGGGGAGAAAATAACGTTGATGTATCTGCTAGGGTTGAAGTGTCTCCAAAATCCCAAAAGTAAGTGGTTGATGCTGTTCCAATACTAGCATTTACAAAATTTACAGTATAACTATTACAAATAACTCCAGGATTATTAATTGCTGTAGTGGTTGGAAAACAGTTTACGATAATAAATTGAACATCTCTTCTTGTTTCACTTAATAAAACACCATTTCTATATTCTTTTACAGTTACTCCAGTTACAAACCTTCCTAGTCCTGTTGGTGTTCCTGTCAGAAATCCAGTTGAACTATTTAAAGTAAGGGCTGGAGATGAAGTTATTTGATAATTAACATTAAATCCACCACCCCAATTTACAGTTCCAAAAGGAGGAGGATTTGGGTTTGGGGCTGGATTAAAATTAGAGCCTCCAGTATAAGGAGTTACAAACTCATAAACTAAAGAATCTCCATCTAAATCTGTTGCCGAAAAATCAAAATTAATTGGGTCGTTTTTACATAATAAGACAGGTGGGAAATTATCAAATGAAGGACTGCTGTTACACAAAGAATCATAAGGTGGAATAAAAGAATGATAAGTATTTCCAGAGTTTCCTGGATTGGTAATATTTAGACTCCCATTATTTCTACAACATCTTTGATAAACAATGTCATATCCAAGAGAATCTGGAATTAGAGTAACAGTATCTTTATAGATTCCTTTTTCTAAGCAAATCCCTGGAGGGACAATTAAACAACTTGATACAGCATTAAGTGGAACAAATGATGATCCTGGTAAGGGAACATTTCTTTGAGTTACGAGCGCTCCAGTTGTTCCTTTAAAAATTCCAACTTTTGCAAATGGATCGAATGCTGCACCATTACCCGCGCAATCTCTATAAAGTGTTAAAGTAATTTCATAAGAATTACCACCCAAACACCTGTAATTCATTTCTCCTCCTACAAGGTGAGCACTATATGTGTTTCCGCTAATTATTAAAGACAAAATTATTAGAAAAAACCACTTCGAACAAAAGCTTTGTTTCATTTTTTATTTAATTAAATATTAGATCTTAGAATAAAAACTTAATCATTTTTAACTTAATCTAATAATGCCTTTGAAGATACATATCTTTTTTAAAATAGTTGATAAAAACTTTCCCGATTTATCTAGTGAACCCTTTCAGGAATAGAAGAAGGTAACATCTTCTGTTTTTTTAACTATCAAACATGTTACTGAATAATAATTTCTTTTAACCTTAGTTCATTGAAAAGGTTCTAAATTCAAAGTTTAAAAATTAGTTTGATCGATTAAATTCTACATTTTTTTAAGGCTTTTAAAACAACATACAAGAAGTTTAATCTCCCAGTCTACGGTTCTTATTTATATTTATTCGGACGGTTCGGTTGAGAGAAAATATAACGTAAAGGGATTCAATTGTTATTTTACCAATATAGAAAGCAATGATTCTCTCGCATTAATTATTTTTCAAACGTTTTCAATAGAATTGCACTTCCTTCAAAAAGTTAAACTGCTATTAAACAGAATTATAGGTTCTTTAATTTTTATCAAAAATGACAAAAATCAATAGGTTTTAGTTGAATTCGACAGAACCGTTTGAATTCGTCAATAAGCATTTTAAATAAAGGTCAAAACTGATTGAAGATCCTCTTTCAAAAAGGTCGATATTTGTCCATTCTCGGGTACAAAAAAGCCTCTAATCACTGATTAGAGGCTTTTTTTATGAGTAAAATTATTGGTTTAACTATGTTATTATGTTTTCAACTAAAAACCAAACAGAATTATTTTTCTGGACTTATGTTTAAATTTTGCGACCTTAGTTTTAGATCTAAAAAAAATTGAATTCTTTCGTTGAAACAAGAATATTAAGAATAATTCAGAAATGTTTGATTTTTTTATGTATTTTCGAGTTATTGTAAAATTAACAATAACAAATACTTTTCAAATGAAAAACTTAATTCTTTGCGCACTTTTATCCTTCACAACGTTGAATCAGCAATTTGTTTATTCTCAAAATATTTTAGATGATTTTGAGTTAGGAGCTGGTATTTCAAATTGGGTAGGAGACAATTGTCAGTTAGATACAAATTTTTCAAACCCCGTTTCTCTGGGAATAAATACCTCGGCCAAAGTAATGAAATACCATGATTTGGGAGGTCAGTATGCGAATGTAAGATTCGATATAGGAAGGAATCTCGATTTATCCATTAATCATACTTTTTCTTTGAAAATATTTGTTCCTTCTTCAGGAATAACAGGAGCTCAAAATAATCAAGTATCTTTAAAGTTGCAAGACGGTTCATCTGCCACTCCTTGGTCAAATCAAACAGAAATCATAAAAAATATTTCTTTGAACCAATGGCAAATAATAAATTTTAATTTTGTTACCGATGCATACATAAATATGGACGCCTCATCGCCTGCTCCTATTTTACGAACAGATTTAAGTAGAATTGTGATTCAGGTAAATGGTGAAAACAATACTGATCAAGTACTAGCTTATATTGATGATTTTGAATATTATGATACTGTTTCAGTTTCCAATTTTAGTCAATTAGTTTGGTCTGATGAATTTAACGGTAATGGTGCTATAAGCAACGTGAAGTGGTTTCATCAAACCCAATTACCTTGGGGAGGAAGTTGGTTTAATGGTGAGTTACAGCACTACACAAATAGAATGGTAAATTCTTCGATGGATGGTGGAAATTTAAATCTAATTGCAAAACGAGAAAATTTTACTGATCAAGGTCAAACTAAGCAATTTACTTCTGCGAGGCTAAATTCTAAATTTGCCTTTAAATATGGTAGAGTAGAAGTTAGAGCGAAATTACCAACAGGAGTAGGTACTTGGCCAGCTATATGGATGCTAGGTAAAAATATTTCAGAATCTGGAGCATACTGGCAAACTCAAGGTTATGGTACAACAGGATGGCCAGCCTGTGGTGAAATTGACATCATTGAGCATTGGGGGGCCAATCAAAATTTTGTTCAAAGTGCTATGCATACTCCATCCAGTTTTGGGGCAACTGTGAATCATGGAGGGCAAACAATTAGTACTGTTTCAACTGACTTTCATGTCTATGCACTTGAATGGACCAGCGAAAAAATGGTGTTTAGTGTCGATAGTGTGGTACATTATGTATATGATCCTAATGTAAAAAATGCAAGTACTTGGCCTTTTGATGCTGAGCAATATTTATTGTTGAACATTGCTATTGAACCAAGAATTACTTCTGGTTTTTCTCAAGATACAATGATTATAGACTATGTAAGGATCTACCAAGAACCTAGGGTTTCAATTTCTGAATTCAAAACTAGTTCACCTGTGTTTTTTCCAAACCCTGTGAATGATGAGCTAAACATCGAAACTACCTTCTCTGGGAAGGAAATAGTTTTATTGAATTTGTTTTCTATAGACGGGAAATTAATTAAAAGTTACGAGCAGAATATTCAACAAAATAAAATCAAAATAAATGGAATGAACACCCTTCCAAAAGGACTATATTTTTTGAATTATAAAATTGAGAACAAAAATTATACTATTAAATTTGTGAAGTCATAATCGAATTACATATTCAATGCTTCATTAATTAGTCTTTATTATTAATGGACACATATATTGTAAAACTAGACATAAGTTTGAACTAAACATCGGCTTCTTCGCCAAACCAAACAACTGCATAATTATTTTTCATTCCAATTCCGATAGCTCGCCATTTAGAGGTTTTCCAAATTCCTTTATTCACAATTACTTCATTGTGTCCCTTGCTGTTTTGCCAACCCAATAATGCGCCAGATGGTGTAACTGGATTACTACTCCAATGAGCAATTTCATATCCAGCTCCTGTGTAGTTGGTAAGTTCGCTAGGCTTACTCCACATGCAGCTAGCTCTTTTGTGGTCGTTTGTGTAGCAGCAAGAAGTCCAATCTCCCTTATCGGACCAGCTGTGCAAGTTGCATCCTTTTTTAGTGTCCATTCTGTTTACATCCAAATCATTGGCATGAGTTTGAGCCACAATAGTCAAAGATTTAGAAATCGCAATTTTTGGCAAACCTTTGGACGCTCGGTAACTCATTATTTTGGTGTACAAGGATCTTTCATCAGGAGTGAGTATATCGTCTTTACTCAACGAAGAAAAAAGGTATAGGAATAATAGGGGAACAATTAACTTCATACATGTTTAGTTTGTTAATCAACGCAAAAAGTTGTCGTTTTGTTTTCTGAAACTGAAACAGCTTTGTATGTTGCTTTTCTTTATATGTTTTTGTTCATCGAGTATTAATTGATTACAATTTTTTTCGTTGTAGTGTTGTTGTTATGAGAAACAAGAACCAAATAAATACCTGGTTTCAATGCATTCCCTTTTATCAGAATTTGATTTCCTTTTTGGTTCGCTTCAAACGCTATGGATTGCCCCAAACTGTTTAATAACTTAACCTCAGACAATGAAATATTCTCTCCTTCAAGAGTAAAATCTCCCTGAGAAGGATTTGGATATACTTCAAAATCAATGGGTTTGGCTATTTCTTCGAGATTAAGGTAAGAACCAATCGTAAAGTTATAGGTAAAAGAACCACCAAAGTCAGGATTTATAGCCCATGCCGCTTGTCCTGTCATTTTATGAAATCTCAAATACCCCGACCCGTCATTGTTTGCCCAGAAACCAATTCCGTCTCCATCTGTATCTTTCACTACCAATCTGTAACACCCCAGTCCTAGGTTAAGCGTATCTCTGAACAAAGTGTTGTTCGCTTGCCCCGAATTGCTGTAAATTTCTGTTCCAAATTCATCATAAATTTTAAAAGAAGTTTCGCTAGCAGCACTATTCGATCTGTAATCGATACGGAAAGGTGATTGGATAAAATCGGGAACAGTGAATTCAGAAGTGTAGGTGTTATTGAAACTGTATTCATCCACACCGTTGTTAGGCTTGCTAATTTCTGCATAAAAGATATTTTCTAATCCCGAAACAGCTTGCCACATTGTGTTTGGAGCATGCATTTCTACTACTTCATTTTGAGAAGGGGCTAAATTCCCTGTCCAGTTGTATACTTCTTTTGTCGTACTATTATTAACCCAGAATTCAATTTTCAATGAAGTCAACACGGTTTTTCCTGTATTTCTAATTGTAATTTTTGGATAATGACAAATAGAGTTTTCTCTCGCATATTCCACTCTTTTGGATGGCGCTACAACATCAACGATTGCCGCATCCAAATTGTGATTGTATTCTCCGTAAGTAACTAGTTTATTGCTCACAATATAGTTGGATGTTCCTGATGCTGAGGCAACGCCATAATCCAGTATAACTGAATCATTGTTTCCTACCAAACTCGTGATATCATTTATTTCTATGTCGGTTGCCATTCCCGGGCACCATCCCGCTCTGTCATAAATCCATGTTCCACCTTGCGGATATACAGGGTTTTCGCCACAATCTTTCCATACCTGCCAATCAAACTGAGTTCCATTGTTCACTTTTAAAAAATGCATTCTTGGAATAAACTCACCTTCTTGTCCATGACCTGTAATAGATGTTTTTACTACGTAGTAACTTGCGCCTGTATCCAATGGAAGTTTTCTTGGTGCAAAATATTTGTTGGCAATAATGTCATTGTACCCATGGTATCCAGTAGGCCAAATTTCCTTTATTTCTTTTACTTCTCTTTCTGGTGTTCCCACAATAAACTTGAAAGCAATATCCATTTCTTCTTGATATTCACCTCCTCTTTCCATGGTTATTCTTTTTTTACCTTCCAAAAATGGAGTAAAGTCTGTCACGTCAAATATCCAAGTTTTGCCCTCCATCCCTAAGTCAAGATTAATACCGTAAGGAGTTACAAAGGACATAATTTCAAATTTCATTGGAAATCTGTTGTAATAAGGCAAATCTATTACAGTAAGAGTTCCGTTGGGAGAGTGGCTCACCGAATCGTAAAGGACACCTAGTGAAGTGTAATAATAGGATTTGTTATCGGTGTTGTAGTAGGTGTTTGTCGAAATAATTCCAATACTATCACTTCTCAATTCACCCGATTTAGAAAACACTTGTCTTTCTTGCACCAAGTGTGAGGAATGAGCAATCGAATCATACAGCGTGTCATTTACTGTAGAAAGAACGTAAACTCCTTGTGCAAGGTGAATATTGGGTCGGATATTTAGCTCGGTAATTTCTTTGAATAAATCTTCTCCCGGAAACGATATTCTATTCGCAGAACCTTGAATTGTTCCATGATTTCCCTTTCCAGAACTATCTCCAACAGATATTGTCCCTGTGTTATTTAATTTATAATCCATTTCCAAGTTAGAAAAATTAGGATGGCTCGATTCAATTTTTCTTCTTTTCCAGTCGTTTAGGTCGGACACACTTACATTTGTGTTCCAAATTCGTAGCCCGTCCATTTCTCCAATCAAATAGCGGTTGTGAATTCCTTTGCTTACTTGCACATTAATTCCTGAACTCACATTTGTATTGATGGATGTTGTAGGGTTTGAAGTTTTAGAATCAAGAACGCCATCTACGTAAAACTGAACATCTGATAGTCTTGTGCCATTGAGAACTGCAGCAACATGATGCCAGTTTCCATCGGCTACATTTGTGCTTCCTACAACACCTGCGCCATTTATTTCTATTCTTTGGTAACCGCTGTTGGTTGTTCTCCAATTCCATTTTTCGCCAGTAGCATTGTCTCCCCAAGATAGAATTTCACCTCCAATAGTTGTAGTTTTTATCCAAGCCTCCATTGTTCGGTTGGTGCTTCCACCAACTCCTTTGTAGGTGTTGCTTTCTATGAAATTTGACGATTCAAATTTTAATGAATAATCACCTCCAGCACTTAATCCTCCTTTTAGAGAGGTGTGGCATAATAATATATTCTCTGTTCCAGTTTGATTTCCATTGAATGAAAATTCGATAATTAGATTGGAAATTCCATCCCAAACGAATGGTGTGTGAAACTGAAATCTATTTGTACCAGCTACAAGTTGACTGGTAGAATAAAAAACTTCTGTAAATCCAGTCAAGTCAATAGAGTCTGCCTTGAGTTGGTTTTTGGAGGTAGATTTTATTTTGATTTTTAGCTGATTTGCTCTTGTTCCAGGTGTTAATACTTCCAAAAATAGGGCGTCAATATTACCTGATGTTATGCCAGCCGAAAGCAACTCGGTGGCTGTGTAAAGAAACTGCGATTTCCCTGTATGTTTATGAGTGAGAAAAACGAATTTCGAACCTAAATTTCCAGCTCCTATCGTATCAATATCTTCGCTAGTTGTGCTGATTACAGTTGTCTTTTTTTCTATTTTTCTGAAATAATCATACAAAGTTGAGAAGGAGTAAGGAAAGGAGGTTCCACTATAATTAGAAATGAGATAATTACTTACCAAAGATTGCGTAGAATCAAATCGAGTGGAGTCGTGGATGTAGGTGTTGCAGGAATAATCCCACTCACCACAACCTAAATTTCTACTAGTTCCTGTTGAAACTCTTCCGCCTTTGCATCGCATGTTATAGTACATTAATACTTTTTCGTAACTCACTGATGTATCGTTAGGAAAATTTACTAATGTGTCTCTGGTTTGGCTGCTGTAGTCGAACGACTGCACCATTATGGTGTCGCCAGTGGCTTGAGAATAAGATAATACTGAAATTCCTAAAACAAGCAGGAGAGTGGTAAAAATAGTTTTCATAAATGATGTTTAAGTTGCTTAAATGTACTGATTATTATCTGGATTTTAAACAAAAAAAGTCCTGATTCATATGCGAATCAGGACTTTGTAAAGATTAGTAATTAGAATTTATTAGCTTCCACACATTTCACAATCGTCTGGATTGTCAATAGAGCATTGCAATTTGGCTGCTTGGTAAGTTGCATCGTTTACATCTACAAACATAGGTTCGTTAGAAACCGCAGCAGCTTGTACCGGTGTGTTTTGTGCTAAAGGTTCGTGCATTGGTGAAACTAAAGGTTCTACGATAGGTGAAGATTGCGACTGAGCAAAAGAATAGTCACCTTGAGATTCCTCTTCTTTTGTTGCTTCTGCAGGTTGAGGAACGACAGGAGCAGCTGGTGCTTCAGGAGCCATGTTTATTACAGGCTTTTTTTCTTCTGGCTTTGGCTCCGCTTTCTTTTCTTTGGTAACAGTAAATTTAATTGCATCTACCGCAGATTTTGTTCTTAGGTAGTACATTCCAGTTTTCAATCCTTTTTTCCAACCATAAAAGTGCATCGAAGTCAATTTTCCGAAGTTGGCATTTTCCATGAAAATATTTAAAGATTGAGATTGGCAAACAAATGCACCTCTATCAGCAGACATATTAATCAATGACTTTTGGCTAATTTCCCAAGCTGTCTTGTATAGGTCTTTTATGTTTTGTGGAATTTCATCAATGTGTTGGATACTTCCGTTTCCAATCATTACTTGGTTTTTCAAGTCATTGTTCCACAATCCTAGGTTTACAAGATCTCTTAATAAGTGTTTGTTTACGATAATGAACTCACCAGAAAGAACTCTTCTTGTATATAGATTTGAAGTGTAAGGCTCAAAACATTCGTTGTTTCCTAAAATCGAAGCGGTAGATGCAGTTGGCATTGGCGCTACCAACAATGAGTTTCTCACACCGTTAGCTTTTACTTCGTTTTTCAATGTTGCCCAATCCCATCTTGGTGACGGAGTAACTCCCCACATATCGTATTGGAAAATTCCTTGTGAAACAGGCGAACCAGCGTAAGTTTGGTAAGGTCCTTCTATTTTAGCCAAATCTTTTGATGCAGTCATTGCAGCAAAATAAATAGTTTCAAATATTTCTGAGTTTAATTTTCTTGCTTCTTCCGAATCAAAGTTATACCTCATCAAAATAAAGGCATCTGCCAATCCTTGAACACCCAAACCAATTGGTCTGTGTCTCATGTTTGAGTTTTCAGCTTCTTTTACTGGGTAATAATTGTTGTCAATTATTTTGTTCAGGTTGAGCGTAGCTTGATACGTTACATCGTATAACTTTTGGTGGTCAAATTTCTTTTCTTTTACAAATTTAGGCAATGCAATAGAAGCTAAGTTACAAACCGCAACTTCATCTGGCGCAGTGTATTCGATGATTTCTGTACACAAGTTAGAGGACTTAATTGTCCCCAAGTTTTGCTGATTTGATTTTCTGTTTGCCGCATCTTTGTACAACATATAAGGAGTTCCAGTTTCAATCTGCGACTCTACAATTTTATTCCAAAGATCTTGAGCTTTTATTGTTTTTCTTCCTCTTCCCTCTTGCTCGTACTTTGTGTAAAGTTTTTCAAATTCTTCACCAAAGCAATCTGCTAGTCCAGGACATTCGTTAGGACACATTAAAGTCCAATCTTCGTCTGCTTCAACTCTTTTCATGAACAAATCTGGAGTCCACATTGCGTAAAACAAATCTCTCGCTCTTTGCTCTTCTTTTCCGTGATTCTTTTTCAAATCCAAGAAATCAAAAACATCTGCATGCCATGGTTCTAGGTATAGAGCAAAAGATCCTTTTCTTTTCCCTCCTCCTTGATCTACGTATCTTGCAGTGTCATTAAATACTTTTAGCATTGGAACAATTCCGTTGGATGTTCCATTTGTTCCTTTTATGTAGGAACCTTTTGCTCTTACATCGTGAATAGATAATCCAATTCCTCCTGCCGATTGCGATATCTTTGCAGTTTGTTTCAAAGTGTCATAAATTCCATCAATACTGTCTTCTTTTGTAGTCAAAAGAAAACAAGATGACATTTGTGGCTTTGGAGTTCCTGAATTGAATAAAGTAGGAGTAGCATGTGTAAACCAACCTTGAGACATCAAGTGATACGTTTTTATTGCTGATTCTATATCGTTTTTGTGTATTCCGATAGAAACTCTCATCAACATGTGCTGAGGTCTTTCTGTTACATTCCCGTGAGTTTTTAGAAGGTAAGATCTTTCTAATGTTTTGAAACCAAAATAATCGTATCTAAAATCTCTGTCATAAATCAATGTCGAATCCAATAGAGCTTCGTTTTCTTTGATGATTGCATACACATCATCTGCAAGTAAACTCGCTGGCTCGTCAGTAATTGGATCTACATATTCGTACAACACCTTCATTGTTTTGGCAAATGATTTGTTGGTGTTTTTGTGCAAGTTAGATACTGCAATTCTCGAAGCAAGAAGTGCGTAATCTGGGTGTGTGATTGTGTTTGTTGCTGCAATTTCAGCAGCCAAGTTGTCCAAGTCACTTGTAGTTACTCCATCGTACAATCCTTCAATAACTTTCATGGCGACTTTGGTGTAATCAACTAATGGATTTAGTCCATAACACATTTTTTGTACTCTCGCTGTGATTTTATCGAATTGTACTGCTTCTCTTTTTCCGTTTCTTTTAACTACATACATAAATAGGGGGTGTTTAACTTTCTTGTTCTATACTTTATATTTTGGGTGAAGACTTCTCTTCTGTTTCTCTTAAAATTACTTAAAACAATCCTTGATATTGCACACAACAAATGTTCATTATTAACCTCTTAGTGTTAATACCAATTGCTCCAAGTAAGTGGGGGTAGGTTCTAAAAATCCTCGTCCATCGAGAACGTTTGCTCCGATGAAGATGCGCTTGCAACTCCAGCTTTTTGGTATTCACCAACTCTTTTTTCAAAGAAATTAGTTTTTCCTTGTAAATTAATCATATCCATGAAATCAAATGGATTTGTTGCATTGAAAACTTTCTCGCAGTTCAGTTCAGTCAACAATCTATCTGCCACAAATTCAATGTATTGATTCATCATATCCGAATTCATTCCAATCAACCTTACAGGTAATGATTCTGTTACAAATTCTTTTTCGATTGCCACAGCATTCACAATAATCTCTTTGATTCTCTCTGGAGACACTTTGTTTATTACGTGGTTGTTGTGAAGTAATACTGCGAAATCACAGTGTAGTCCTTCATCTCTTGAGATTAACTCGTTAGAAAAAGTCAATCCTGGCATTAATCCTCTTTTCTTTAGCCAGAAAATAGAACAAAAAGATCCTGAGAAGAAAATCCCTTCAACCGCAGCAAAAGCAATTAATCTTTCTGCGAAACTTCCGTTGTCAATCCATCTCAAAGCCCACTCAGCTTTTTTCTGAACTGGCGGGAATGTTTCAATTGCATTGAATAGGTAATCTTTTTCTTTCGAATCGGAAATTAATGTGTCTATCAATAGCGAATAAGTTTCTGAATGTATGTTCTCGATTGCGATCTGGAAACCGTAAAAGAATTTTGCTTCGGTGTATTGAACTTCAGCCACAAAGTTTTCGGCCAAATTTTCGTTTACAATTCCATCACTAGCAGCAAAGAAGGCCAAGATGTGTTTGATAAAATATCTTTCATCGTCATTCAACTTGTTTTCCCAGTCAGTAATGTCAGATGACAAATCCAATTCCTCCGCAGTCCAAAAACTAGCTTCAGCATTTTTGTAATACGCCCAAATATCATCGTGTTGAATTGGGAACAGTACGAATCTGTTGTTGTTTTCGGTTAATATTGGTTCTGGGTGGAGGGTAGAATTTGTTTCGTTCATCTTTCTTTGTTTTGCTGTTAGGTTTAAATTCGAAGGAGGAAAAACCGGATTGTTTTTATGCTCTCTTCGCATTACAAAAATGGACAAAAAAATCGTAGGAGGCAATTTGATTAATTAACAAAAAAGTGATTTATCAACAAAGGTTTTTGATAACGACCACAAACACTGAGTTTATCTTTTTATTATTTTTTTTTGACATTTTTTTGTTGAAAAAAGTTTGATTTTCAAATGTCTTTGGCAAGCCTTTTATTCAGTCGTAAATTTACTATTTTTCAATTTCAAATACTAAAAATACTGAAAAAGAAATAGTATTTTTTTACAATTCGATTTAGTAACTAATTATTATTCAGTATTAAGTTATCGAGGATTTAGTTTGAGTGATATAAATAGAGAGTATAGAAAGATAAGGTGTCGCTGAGTTTTTGATTTCGCTTTTTCATTGGATCAAAATTAAATTTCTGTCATAATTTAAATGATAACATTGATGAATAAAAAAAAGAATCGTTCTTGTGGGTTTTCTTAGTATCATTAATTAATAGTTTTCTGTTTTTTAGTTTTGCAAAACATGACTATTTCAAATTTTTTAGGGTGATCAAAAAAAGTTAACCCAAACAAAAAACCTCTTCACAATAAAATGAAGAGGTTTTTTGTTGAGGTCTCGAGCGGATTCGAACCGCTGTAGATGGTGTTGCAGACCACTGCCTAGCCGCTCGGCCACGAGACCATTTTTTGATGGTTTGCAAATTTAGTAAACTTCATTAATAAAACAAGAACTACACAAACAAATAATTTGAGAAATGGAATCTGTACTTTGTTCATTTCTTGTTCCTAATTGTTAAAAAAAATAAAACATAGGTTTCAATCAATACTTCTCAAAGAAGTATCTTTGGTCTTAATTTTACACAAATAATATAATAAATAATTATGCAGTTTATTGTTTCAAGCACATTATTACTCAAGCACTTACAATCAATTAGTGGGGTGTTGAGTACCAACAATACATTACCAATTTTAGATAACTTTTTGTTTTCTATCGAAGGAAAACAATTAACAGTTTTAGCTTCTGATTTGGAAACTACAATTTCTTCGAGGTTCGAAATTGAAGCAAAAGAAGATGGGTCTGTAGCAATTCCTGCTAAATTTTTGATGGATGCTTTAAAGACATTCTCGGAGCAACCTCTTACTTTTTCTGTAGATATGTCCAATTTTGGAATTGAAATTTCTTCGGATAACGGAAAGTTTAAATTAAGTGGCCAAAATAAAGATGAATTCCCAAACACTCCTGTTTTGGAATCTCCTTCCACAATGACAATGTCTTCGGATGTTCTTTCAAGAGCTATTACCAAAACTATTTTTGCAACTGGTAATGATGATTTAAGGCCTGTAATGTCTGGTGTTTTCTTTCAGTTGGATAGCGATTCGGTTACTTTTGCTGCAACAGATGCTCACAAACTTGTGAGATACAGAAGTACCTCGAGTAAGGCAAGTTCTTCGGCTTCGTTCATCGTGCCAAAAAAGCCGCTAAATTTATTGAAAAACTTAGTGGGAAATACATCGGATGATGTAACTATGGAGTATAGCGAATCGAATGTTCATTTTAAATTTGATGACTTTAACGTGGTTTGTAGATTGATTGATGGAAAGTATCCAAACTACGATGCCGTGATTCCAAAAACAAACCCAAATAGATTGACAGTTGAAAGACAATCTTTGTTGAATTCTATGAAAAGAGTTTCTATTTTCTCAAACAAATCAACTCACCAAGTAAGATTGAAAGTTGCTGGAAGTGAGCTTTCTATTAGTGCTGAAGATCTAGATTTTGCGAATGCTGCAAACGAAAGATTGACGTGTAGCTACGAAGGAACAGACATGGAAATAGGGTTTAACTCAAGGTTTTTAATTGAAATGCTTTCGAATCTTGAATCAGATAATATTCACCTTGAAATGAGTGATCCGTCAAGAGCTGGAATCATATTACCAAGCGAAACAGACATAGAAGGTGAAGATATTTTGATGCTAGTAATGCCAGTGATGTTGAATAACTAAGACTGGTTGCTTGTGGCAGATTACTGGCTGCAGGTTTTTTATGCTGATGAAAAATATATAAAGGAATGATCGAAAGGTTGTTCCTTTTTTTTGTGCTTTTTCGTCCCTGTTTTCTCCAGAAAGAGAATTGAAAAAATGTATTGAGCAAAAAAAACCTTGCAGATTTTAAATCTACAAGGTTTAAATTTAAAAAGAGTATTTCTTCTCTTGGAGAGGGTAGGAGGGGATTAGATTCCAGCCAAAATCTCATTCAAAATAGTACTTGGTCTCATTGCTTTTCCTGTAATTTCATCGTTAGGGTAATAGTAACCTTTTGTGTCTACAGCTACACCTTGCACTTTGTTTAGTTCATTTACAATGGCAGTTTCGTTTGCCGCTAGCTTCTCAGCTATTGGAGTAAACTCGGCTTTCAATTCTGAATTTTTGTTTTGGTTTGCCAATTCTTGTGCCCAGTATAGTGCTAGGTAAAAGTGCGAACCTCTATTGTCGAGTTCATTTACTTTTCTTGATGGCGATTTTCTGTTTGCCAATAATTTTGAAGTAGCATCATCCAAAGTATCTCCCAAAACTATTGCTTTTGCGTTGTCAGCAAATTCGCCTAAGTGATTCAGTGATACGGCAAAGGCTAAAAATTCTCCCAAAGAATCCCACCTCAAGTGGTTTTCTTCATTGAATTGTTGCACGTGTTTTGGAGCAGATCCTCCAGCGCCTGTTTCAAATAATCCTCCACCATTCATCAATGGAACAATAGAAAGCATTTTGGCAGAAGTTCCAACTTCAAGGATTGGAAATAAATCTGTTAAGTAATCTCTCAATACATTTCCTGTAACCGAAATTGTATCTTCTCCCTTCACAATTCTTTCTAATGAAAAGTTCGTGGCATCAATTGGGTTCATGATTCTGATATCAAGCCCTTCTGTATTGTGATTTTTTAAGTAAGAGTTTACTTTAGTTATTAATTGTCTGTCGTGAGCTCTTTGCTCGTCAAGCCAAAATATAGCTGGAGTTCCAGTTGCATTTGCTCTGTTTACAGCAAGTTTTACCCAATCTTGGATTGGAGCATCTTTCACTTGGCACATTCTGAATAAATCTCCTTCTTCCACAGCGAACTCAAAAATAGTAGTGCCAGATTTGTTTACAACAGTCACCATTCCATTCTCAGACATTTCAAAAGTCTTATCGTGTGAACCGTATTCTTGTGCTTTTTGAGCCATCAAACCTACGTTTGATACTGAACCCATTGACACAGGATTCAATGCTCCATTTTTTTTACAAAAATCAATAGTAGCTTGGTAAACTCCAGCGTAAGATCTGTCTGGGATTAATGCTTTGGTGTCTTGTGAGTTTCCTTCTGCATTCCACATTTGTCCCGAAGTACGAATCATTGCAGGCATCGAAGCATCAATAATCACATCACTCGGCACATGTAAGTTGGTAATTCCTTTGTCGGAATTTACCATAGCCAAGGATGGGCCATTTTCAAAAGCAGCTTTTAAATCGGCTTCAATTTCTGTTCTTTTCTCTGCCGATACTTCATCCAAATTGCTCAATAAGTTTCCGTAACCATTGTTTACGTTTACTCCAATTTTATCAAATGTAGCTTGGTGTTTGTCAAAAACTGGTTTCAAAAATGTACGTACCACGTGTCCGAATATAATTGGATCGGATACTTTCATCATTGTTGCTTTTAGGTGAACAGAAAATAGGATTCCTGTTTCTGTTGCATCTTTTATTTCTTCTTGGATGAACGAGATGAGGGCATTTTTACTCAAAACGGCTGCATCCAATATTTCTTCTTTTTGAATTGAAAAAGCAGACTTCAAAGTTGTTTTTTCTCCTTTTTTAGAGGTGAACTCGATACTCACAGCGTCTTCCTCAGAGAAAGTCACTGATTTTTCACTTCCGTAAAAATCACCTTCTTTCATGCTTGCTACATGAGTTTTAGAATCTTTGCTCCAAGCTCCCATCGAATGAGGGTTGTTTTTAGCATATTCTTTCACAGCTTTTGGTGCTCTTCGGTCAGAGTTTCCTTCTCTCAAAACAGGGTTTACTGCACTACCTTTTACGGTGTTGTACAGGGCCAAAGTCTTTTTGTCTTCTTCGTTTTTTATTTCATCTGGAAAATCAGGAATATCAAATCCTGCGCTTTGCAGTTCTTTGATTGCTGCCTTCAGTTGAGGAACTGAAGCGCTAATATTAGGCAGTTTTATAATGTTTGCCTCAGGTTTTTTTACTAATTCTCCCAAAGTGGCTAACGCATCTTCTACTTTTTGGTTATCGTTTAATCTGTCAGGGAACAAAGCAAGAATTCTTGCTGCCAAAGAAATATCCTTAGTTTCCATTTGTATGTCAGAGTTTTTTACAAAGGCCTTTGCTATTGGTAAGAATGAGTGAGTAGCCAATGCTGGAGCTTCGTCAGTTTTTGTGTAGATGATTGTTGCTTTTTGTGCCATTTATGAATCCTGAATTTTGTGTTATTTTTCTGTAATATTACATTATAAAAGTAATTAATTTTTAAGTTTTTTAAGTGTGTTTTTAGCAAAAAAAAGCGATTCGTTGGAATCGCTTTTGAAAAATACATCTGGGATTTAAAATTAAATTCGGGCAGCAAATGCAAATAAGAAAATAAAAAGATAGATTGATAGAATTACAATTGTAAAAATACCAACGAACTTGTAGTGACTTTTTAGGTTTTTAAAAGATTCTTCTAGTTCGTGACTTCCTCCTGAAAATGTTGCCTTTTTCATTTTTGAAGAAAAATTGTATAAATAGTAAATAGGGAAGAAATAGAGAGCTCCTATTCCCAAATATAACAATGCTGCTAGGCTAGTAGGGAAAATAAACCCTTGTGACGCACCCAACGAAGAGTTTAATGCGCTTCCAAAAATTAGCATGCCGATAGCAGCTATGAGTATGAATCCAATAAAAATAAATCCAAGTATAGAAAGAAATTGACACCATTTGGCTGTTTCTTTTAAATAAGAAATAGAAGCTTGGGTCAAAGAGTTGGTTGTTTCGTTATGCGTGTCGTCAAGAATTGAATCGTTCATAGTTGATAGTTTTTTTAGTGAGCTTGAATTTATAAAAAAATATCTGTAATAAGCATTGGTGTTTAATAATTTAATTTTTTAACAATAAAAAAAGCCACCGACTCTTTTGGGTCAGTGGCTCATTGCATACTTTGAATTCATGTTCCTAAAAAAGGAAATACTATCTATTCTTTCATGCTCAATTCTCTCTACAATAAATATTATCCTAAATAGCTTTTTAGTAGTTTACTTCTTGATTTTTGCTTCAATTTTCTTAGTCCTTTTTCTTTCAATTGTCTCACTCTTTCTCTTGTTAGGTCAAATTTATCTCCAATTTCTTCAAGAGTCAAAGGGTAAGATTGTCCTATTCCAAAATACAATTTAATTATGTCAGCCTCTCTTGGTGCAAGTGTATCTAGGATTCTTCCTATTTCGTCATTCAGAGAACCTTCTAGCAAGTCATCTTCGTGAGCTATCGCGCTATCATCGGAAGCAAAAACTTCGTACATGTCGTTTTCGCTGTCTGTTCCCAAGGGTGCATCCATAGATACGTGTCTTCCCGAAATATGTTGTGCTTTTTTCACTTCTTTTTCACTTACTTCAAGCGTAGCAGCAACTTCGCTAACCGATGGAGTTCTTTCAAATTCTTGTTCTAGGGAAGAAAACGTTTTGTTTATTTTATTGATTGTTCCAATTTTATTCAATGGCAATCTTACTATTCTTGCGTGTTCAGCAATAGCCTGAAGGATGGATTGACGAATCCACCAAACTGCGTAAGAAATGAATTTGAAACCTCTTTTTTCATCAAACCTTTGAGCAGCTTTTATCAATCCCAGGTTTCCTTCATTAATTAAGTCCGATAATGAAAGTCCTTGGTTTTGGTATTGCTTTGATACCGAGATTACGAATCTTAAATTGGCTTTTGTCAATCTTTGTAAGGCATTTTGATCACCTTCTCTGATTCTTGCAGCCAATTCTACTTCTTCTTCAGCCGTAATTAAATCATACTTACTTATTTCTAATAAATACTTGTCAAGAGATTGTGTTTCTCTGTTTGTTATTTGTTTGGTTATTTTTAGCTGTCTCATGGTTGTAAGTTTTGTTTGTTCGGTACTTTTTAGTGAAAAAGATTGTGGTTCCTTTCTATTTTAACGTGTGAGATTCCTTATTGTTACACTGTTGACTAACGATTAACAGATTTTAACACTCTTAGTTATTCTGCCGTTTTTAAATCGCTTCGAAGGTTTTGTTTATCTTTTACATGATAAAGTTAGACAAAAGAAAATCAAACGCCAAACAAAATGTTTAATAAATACCTAAAATAATTAAACAAAAATAATTCAGCAATAAAAAAACCTCGTTGAAATAGTCCAACGAGGTTTTGATAATCTGTAAAGATTGCAGTGTTTACCCTTCTTTCTTTTCAGTTTTTTCAGGTCTTGGCAACAAAATCTTTCTTGATAATTTATGCTTTCTTTTCTTTGGATCAAATCCAGTAACTTTAAAAGTAACCATGTCTCCAACAGAAACAACGTCTTCTACTTTTTCAGTTTTATTCCAATCCAATTCAGAAATGTGAATCAAACCATCTTGTCCAGGAACTACTTCTACGAAACATCCAAATTCTTTGATCGACTTCACTGCTCCAGTATAGGTTTCTCCTACCTCAATTTGCGGTGGATTTACTATCAAATCAATTTTTTCTAGAGCCAATGCCATTCCAGCACCGTCATTAGTCAATACAGAAACTGTAGCAGTTTCTCCATCTGGATTTTCATCGATACTAATTTCAGAATTTGTTTCAGCTTGTAACTCTTGAATTACTTTTCCACCAGAACCAATAACAGCTCCAATTTTGTCAGCTGGAATAATCAAACTCTTGATTCTAGGCGTGTGTTGTTTGTAGTCCTCGTTTGGTGCAGAAATAGTTTTCATCATTTCACCTAAGATGTGAGCTCTACCATTTCTTGCTTGGTCAAGTGCTTCAGTCAATACTTCGTATGAAAGTCCTTTTACTTTAATGTCCATCTGACAAGCCGTGATTCCATTTTCAGTTCCAGTTACTTTAAAATCCATATCTCCCAAGTGATCTTCGTCTCCTAAGATATCAGACAATACAGCATACTTTCCATTTTCATCCATGATAAGTCCCATTGCGATTCCAGAAACTGGATTCGTAATTTTAATACCACCATCCATCAATGCAAGAGAACCAGCACATACAGATGCCATAGAAGAAGAACCGTTTGATTCTAAAATTTCTGATACCAATCTAATTGTGTAAGGGTTTACGTTGGGATCTGTTGGAATTACTTGTTTCAATGCTCTTTGAGCCAAGTTTCCGTGTCCTACTTCTCTTCTTGATGTTCCTCTCAATGGTCTTGCTTCTCCAGTTGAGAAAGGAGGGAAGTTGTAGTGAAGTGTAAAGTTTTGAGTTTTCTCTTCAACAGCTCCGTCAAATTTTTGCTCATCTTTTTTACCTCCTAGTGTCAATGTGGTAAGAGATTGAGTTTCTCCTCTTGTAAATACTGCCGAACCGTGACAAGATGGTAGATAGTTTACTTCACTCCAAATAGGTCTGATTTCAGTAGTTTGTCTTCCATCTAATCTTTTCTTTTCGTTCAAGATTACATTTCTTACAGCAGCTTTTTGGGCTTTCTTGAAGTAAACTCCAATAAAAGGCTTTTCAGCTTCTAACTCTTCTTCGCTCAAAGAAGCAATGTACTCTTCTTTTACAGCTCCAAATAATTGTCCTCTCAATTCTTTGTCAGCATTACCTTGTCTTGCAATGTCTTCACATTTGTCGTTTACAAAGGCTTTGATTTTTGCTTCAACGGCAGCATCATGAGTTTCGTGAGAGTATTCTCTTTTTGTTTCTTTTCCTAATTCTTTTGTGAATTGGTCCATGATTGCACATTGCTCCTTAATTACTTCGTGAGCAGTTTTAATTGCGTCAATCATTTCAGCTTCAGAAATTTCTTTCATTTCTCCTTCCACCATCATAATGCTGTCTTTTGTTCCAGCAATTACCATGTCTATATCAGCGATAGCATTTTGTTCGTAAGTTGGGTTGATTACGAATTCACCATTTACTCTAGAAATTCTTACTTCCGAAACTGGTGTTTCAAAAGGAATATCTGAACAAGCTAAGGCAGCAGAGGCAGCCAAACAAGCTAAAGAATCTGCCATGTTTTCGTCAGCAGATAAGAGTTGAATCATCACTTGTGTATCTGCGTGATAATCTTCAGGGAAAAGAGGACGAAGTGCTCTGTCCACCAATCTCATTGTCAATATTTCGTATTCAGAAGGTCTTGCTTCTCTCTTGAAAAATCCACCTGGGAATTTTCCTGCAGCAGCATATTTTTCTCTATAATCGATTGTCAATGGCATAAAATCAACTCCATCTTTCGCATCTTTTGCAGATACGGCAGTTGCCAATAATACCGTGTTTCCAATTCTTACTTCAACAGCTCCGTCAGATTGCTTTGCCAGTTTTCCTGTTTGAATTGTAATTTCTCTACCATCTGGCAGATTCATCTTTTTTGTAATAATGTTCATTGTTACGTTTTTTTATTTTTTTCCGTTTCGTACAAATAAGAAGAGTTGAAAAAAATATCTCTTCCTACATTTTGACCCCTGTGGTCAATTCTTTTTTATCAATTCTAAATGTGTGTATAACAAATAAGGCAACCGTTAGGGGTTGCCTTATTTAAAAATTTTATACGGTTGTTGCGGTTGAATTACAATTCATTCTTATTTGAATGTATCTCTAATTCCAACTTTAGCAATCAACTCTCTGTAAGCTACAATATCTTTATTTCTAATGTATCTCAAGTGTTTTTTTCTTTTTCCTACCATGATTACCAATGATCTTTGTGTATTGTAATCTTTACGGTTCGTTTTAAGATATTCCGTTAGGTTTTTAATTTTTTCAGTAAAAAGAGCAACTTGTGCAGCTGAAGAACCTGTGTTTTTCTCAGAACCTCCGTATGTTTTGAACGCTTCTTTTTTGATTTCTTTATCTAAATTCATAGTATAATATTGTTACCTTTTCTATTTTAAGAGTGCAAATATAAATATAACTTCTCAGTTTACACAAGTATTTGTTCATAAACTTTGAATTCATTCTATATTTTAAAGAATGATGAAAATAATTCTCTCTTTTTTAACCAAAAAGGTAGATTTGGTGTCACAAAACTAACTTAATTTTCATACATTTAAAAACTCACCGAAGAGGAAACTATTGCTATACATGAAGGAGACAGATTTCATAGAAAAAAACAAGCAGAAATGGCAAGAGTTTGAAAAATTATCTCAAAACAAAACGAAAGACCCTGATAAGTTGAGCGAATTGTTTGTTGAGATAACGGAAGACTTATCTTACGCCAAAACATTTTATCCCAAAAGGTCGGTTAGGGTTTATCTCAATTACTTAGCTCAAAAAGTTTTTCTTTCTTTTTCTAAAACAAAAAGTACTTTTCTTACTACGTTCTTGATGTTTTGGAAACAAAATCTACCCTTAGAAATGTACAGGAGTAGAAAAGCTTTTTTAACGGCTTTTTTATTCTTTTTTGTGGCGGTGCTTGTGGGAGCAGTTTCCTCCTACATCGATCCCGAATTTTCGCGAATCATTTTGGGTGATGCTTATGTGGATATGACTATCGACAATATCAATAATGGAGATCCTATGGCGGTGTACAAGCAGATGAACGAAGGCGATATGTTTTTGCAGATTACAATTAACAACATCCGTGTAGCTTTTTTGGTGTTTATAATGGGAATATTTTTCTCTGTAGGTTCGACATTTTTATTAGTAAGTAACGGATTCATGTTGGGTGCTTTTCAGTATTTTTTTTACATAAAAGGGCTTTTGCTCACTTCTTTTTTGGTGATTTGGATTCATGGTACGCTAGAAATCTCTGCAATCGTAATTGCCGGTGCAGCAGGAATTGTAATGGGGAATGGATTGTTGTTTCCTAAAACACTCACTCGCACCCAGTCGCTGCAAATACATGCAAAACGAGGAATCAACATATTGCTAGGAACTGTTCCTTTATTTATTGTTGCAGGTTTTTTAGAAGGTTATGTTACACGTCACACCGAAATGCCTGATGTTGTGAAATGGCTTATCATTCTCTCCTCTCTCGCTTTTATTCTGGGTTATTTTGTGTTTTATCCTTTTTATGTTGGAAGGAAATTTGCCAGCCAAGAACGTGTAGAGGAAAAACCCATTCACATTGAGACTCGCAAATTAGAAAAATATTCTATCCGAAACATGAGTCAGGTTTTTTATGATACTTTTCGTTTTTATAAATTGTATCTCTCCAAAATCTCGAGCGTTATTTTTGTTGTCATTGCGCCACTTTCTCTCTTATACTTGGGTTGGCTTTTTTATTCCTCGCCTTATTCCGATTATTACCTCGAAACGGGAGAGCTATTCGAATTGGTGTTTGGTGGTTCTATTCATTTTTCATGGATTTCTTTTGTTGCCACTGTTTTGTTTTTTTCTTTGAATGTGGCAACGGTAATTCATTGTTTATCTCTCATTGGAAAAGACACTAGTGCAAGTTACTTCGCCCGATGGATGAAAGAAATTTGGCCATTTTTACTCAAGTCAATTCCCTTGGTTACTCTGGTTTTGTTGATTTTGTATTTTGTTCCCGGAAGTTTTCTTTGGGTCCTTATTTTTGGTTCTCCCTTTGTTGTTCTCTTATTTTATCCTAGTATTGCTGGCGATATGAGTTTTGCAACTGGAGTTTCTTTAGGGTTTAAATATGGATCTAAAGATTGGGGGCAAACTGTAGTTTCTTTTCTGTTGATTACGGGCTTAGCTTACATTTTTTCGTGGACTTATTACAATCCTTTTGTTCCCGGAATGGACATCAAAACTTTGGTGATTGACGAAATTATCGATTGGCATACGCTGACTGTATTCGAAGATTTTTTATCCATCAAGAATTTCATTTCGGCTTTTCTTGTACTGGTTTTAGTTCATGTTTTATTGCCACTTATCATTGCCGCTATCAGTTTTCAGTACATGAGTATTCACGACAAACAGAATGCATTGGGATTAAAATCAAGGTTGAAAAATTTTGGCAAGGGAAACAAACATTTTGAATCTAATAAATGAGAATTGTACTGAAACATATCGCTCTGTTTTTCTCTTTGTTGACCATTGCAAATCACAGTTACGCTCAAGATGATTTTGATGTAGATGAATATTTGGACGAAATAAACTACCACAACAATTACGAAAAAAGTACAGCTCACATCCAATATTTAAAGGACTCCATTTCCATTGTTCCTTTTGATAGAAAAAAGTGGGAGCGACTGAGGCTGAATATAGTAAACGAGATTTCGGGTGTGGAGTACGAAGGGCAAGACGGAAGTTCTTTTACCCAAGAAGACAATCCTTACCGAAAATCGGAAAGAGCTTTCAGAAAGTATTGGCGAGAAAGAAATTCCAAAGAGATAAAGCGAATTCCTAAGAAAAAAGAAGAGTATGAGCCAAGAAGCACGGGTTCTAATGATTTGTTTAATCCGGGTAAAATTTCTCCTTTCTGGTCCAATTTTATTTTGGTACTTGTTATTTTGGCTTTGGCTGCTCTGGTTTTCTTTTTGTTCTTTCATAAAATGAAGGATTCCAAGGGGAATAAAAAATTCACTAGAGATTTGGATTCTATTATTCCTACAGAAATCCCTAAAACTGAGCTTGAGCTTTTGTTGGAGAAAGCTCTGCAAAAAGAAGACTACAGAGAAGCTATTCGCGTCTATTTTATTTTTGTCATTCGTGGATTAATCAAAAAAGATTTGATTGTTTGGGAGAAAGAAAAGACGAACTTTTCGTTCTTGATGGAAATGAGAGGTAATCCGAATTTTGAATCCTTTGAAAAATGCGTGTCGGTGTATGAGATAGTTTGGTACGGAGAAAGACAATTGAGTAAAATTGAATACCTACAAGTAGAACCAAGATTTAAAAACTTAGTAAAGAAACTGGATGAATAACAAAGCTAAAATATCAATATTGGCTGCTGTTGTGCTCATTCTCATGGTGGTTTTTTACTTTTTGTATCCTTCTGATTCAAAAAAATCGGAGATTAGTGAAAGTGAAAAAGACTTGTATCAGAAATACCTAAACAGTGATGGACTTCATATTTTGGAAGAGCTGCTCAAGGATTATCCTTTGATAGATTCGTTGCAATTTGTAAAAGATGATTTAGATACTTCGCTGTCAACTGAATACACTGGAAAACCAACCACTTATTTGCTCATAGATTCGGATATCAATCTTTCGCCCAAGTCAATAGATACTCTTTTGAAGTTTGTGGAAAATGGAAATTCAGCCTTGGTTTCTGTCACAAATTTCAATTCTGTGTTTTCCAATCGTTTTGCTTACTCTAGCATGATCAAACAGCGTTTTAATGACGAAGTAAGTGTAGATTTTACCCATCCAGAAATGACTTTGTATTTGCCTTATATTTATTCGGAATACGAGAATGATTACAAAAATTACAGATCGTGGAATTATTTTAATCTTCACAATTTTATTGGCGACATCAATGATTTGGCAGTTTTGGGAACCGAAACGTATTACAATCAACCCATTTTTTTGAAAGTGAAATATGGAAAAGGGACCTTTTATCTTCATTCCCTGCCCGAACTTTTGTACAATGCCTCTCTCTTCAATGACGATGGATTGGAGTTTGCTCAGCGTGTGTTTTCTCACCTTCCCAAAGGAAATTATTATTGGCACAATCATACAAATAGATGGGATGAGCTATCGGACGAGAACTCCATGAACCCAGATGAAATAATAAAGGAAAGTCCTATTCAGTACATTTTGAAAGATAGAAATTTGCGTCATGCCTACCTTATTTTGGTATTGGGACTTATTGTGTATGTTTTGTTCAAAGTAAAACGAAGGCAAGAAATAATCCCAACTGTGGAGCCAAACACTAATAGTTCTTTGGAGTTTGTGGAGAATGTGAGTTTATTGTACCTAAAACAAGAAAAACATTATAAATTTATAAAGCATTATCAGCAAAGTTTCTTGCACTTTATCAAGGACAAATATTATTTGTCGTCAGCAAAAGTGACGCAAGAATTTATAGAATTAGTAGCTCACAAATCGGACATTGAGAAAGGGAAAGTAGAGGAGATATTCAAAGAATTTAAACGAGCAAAAAAATCATACAGCTTTTCATCCCATGAATTGATAGAGCTGCATAAAAAGATAGAGTATTTTTATAAAAATTGTAAATAACAACGATATGGAAGAGGAAATAAACAAAGAGCCAGAACATGTTTCGGAAACGGAATTAAGCTCAGAAACGGAAAAAACAATTGAAAACGAGGTGGAAAACGAATCCATAGAGATTCCAGAATCGCCAGAGAATAATTTTCAGTTTGAATCTTCGCTCGAGTTGGCTTTTGTAAAACAAAAATTGGCCGAAGCTCGAGCTCAGGCAGGAGGTTTTATTATTGGTCAGCAAGATACAATTGACTTACTACTTATTGGAATCTTTACAAACGGACATATTTTGCTCGAGGGAGTGCCAGGAATCGCCAAAACTTTATCGGCAAAAGTACTGTCGAAATGCTTGGATACGGAATTTTCGAGAATCCAGTTTACTCCAGACTTAATGCCTTCCGATATTATTGGGACTTCGGTGTTTAATATGAAATCATCGGAATTTACGTTCCACAAAGGGCCTATTTTTTCTAATATTATTTTGATTGATGAGGTGAATCGTTCTCCGGCCAAAACACAATCGGCATTGTTTGAAGTAATGGAAGAAAGACAAATTACTTTTGAAGGAGTGAAGTACGAAATGGAATATCCGTTTCTTATAATTGCGACTCAAAACCCAGTAGAGCAGGAGGGAACTTATAGTTTGCCAGAGGCTCAGTTAGATAGGTTTTTATTCAAAATAAATCTTGAATATCCAACTTTGGCAGAGGAGCAGCAAATTCTTTCGAGGTATAAAAACACTTCGCTTTCTCCAGATTTAGATTCTATTCAGAAAGTGTTTACCAAAGCTGATTTGCAAAAAATTCAGGAATTGGTAAACGAAGTGAAAATAGAAGAAAACCTACTTTCCTACATTGCGCAAATAACTCACAGCACCCGAAATCATGCGAAATTGTATTTGGGTGCTTCCCCAAGAGCATCTTTGGCAATGGCAAAGGCTTCCAAAGCTCTTGCAGCGATAAGAGGTAGAGATTTTATTACTCCGGACGATATTCAAACGATAGCTCCGCAAGTATTGAATCATAGGATAATATTGACTCCCGAAGCAGAAATGGAAGGCATGACACCTGCGACTGTAATCAATGAAATTATTCATAAAATAGAAGTACCTCGTTAATTACCTCCCGAATGAAATCCTTGTTTTTAAAAAATAGAATTTTTCTTTTCTTGCTATTGCTTGCCATAGGCTTTGCTTTTAGTTTTGGATGGAATGTCCTGTTTCCTATTTTCAAGGTTTTGCTCTATGTTTTGATTGCATTGGTTCTTGTAGATGTACTGGTTCTTTTTTTTAGAAAGCAAGAGATTGTTGTAACTCGTAAACTAAACGATACATTGAGCCTGGGAGATGAGAATAAAGTGGAACTAACCATTTCGTCTTCTTACACCATTCCTCTGGATGTTGAGGTAATAGATGAGTTGCCTTATCAGCTGCAAAGACGAGATAGTTCCTTTCGTTTTTCCCTGAACCCAGAGGGAAAAAGAACTTTGTATTACACCATAAAACCCACAGAAAGAGGTTTGTATAGTTTTGGGAATGTCAATGTGTATGTGTCTTCCGTGTTGGGATTAGTAGAAAGGCGATATGTGGTAGATGTGAACCAAGAAATAGGCGTGTATCCTTCGGTGTTGCAAATGAGAAAACATGAGTTTCAGGTATTCACCAAATCCTCTCAAAACCAAGGTGTGAAAAAAATGAGGAGGTTAGGAAATACAAATGAATTTGAGCAAATAAAAGATTACGTAAAAGGAGATAATTACCGCCACATCAACTGGAAAGCAACGAGCCGAAGAAACAAATTGATGGTGAATCAATATCAGGATGAAAAATCGCAGCAGGTATATTGTGTCATTGATAAAAGTAGATCGATGAAAATGCCTTTTGATGGATTGACCTTGCTGGATCAAGCCATCAACTCTGCCTTGGTGATGAGCAATATTGCGCTAAAAAAAGGAGATAAAGCTGGTTTGATTACTTTTTCGGATAAAATTGGAGCTCAAGTAAAAGCATCTCGTAATGCTACTCACTTGAAAAAAGTTATGGAAGTTTTGTACAACCAAAAAACAGATTTTTTGGAAGCAAATTACGAATTGCTTTATCAAAGTATAAAAAGAACTGTGCGTGGAAGGAGTTTGCTAATCATGTACCTAAATTTCGAGAGTTTTTATTCCCTAACAAGAGCTATGCCTATTCTAAGAAGGTTGAATAAGAGCTATTTGGTGGTCGTTGTATTTTTTGAAAACACAGAGATTTCGAAAGCTTCGGAGATTGAAAGTGAAACGGTTTCGGATATTTATTTACAAACTTTTGCCCAAAAATTTAATAATGACAAAAAGAGAATGGTGCAAGAGCTAAGAAAGTATGGAATTCAATCCATATTGACCAAGCCAGAGGAATTATCAGTAAATACGATTAACAAATACCTCGAACTAAAATCGAGAGGAATGATATAAAAAATGGAAGAAAAAAAGTTTAGCCACATAGATTAAATTCTCCATTAATCTTCCAAAAACCACTCGGAATAACTGTTGGCAGTTTCATTCATTTTGGCATACACCAAGGTCACATCTTTTGGCAATTTTGCCGAAACAACTTCTACTATTTCTTGCAATAAATTTTCGCAAGTTGGGTGGTAATTCACGTAAATGGTCTTATCATTGTGAGCTTCTATTCCCTTGAATCTTGAGTCTGATTTTAAAATAAGTGCATGGTCCAATTTGTCAACCACTTCGCTGTTCACGATGTTTTTTAAATCAGTAAAATCAATCACCATCCCCACATCCGATTTGGTTTCGTCCGTAATCACAGGGCCCAAAACGGTAACCGTTAATTTGTAAGAATGTCCATGAATGTTTCTACACTTGCTATCATGCATATCTAAGGCATGAGCCGTTTCAAATGAAAACTCTTTGGAAACTCTAATTTTTTTCATGGTCTGATTGTTTGATGCAAAAGTAAGTTTATTTCGTGATTCAACGAATTACAAAACTATAAATTCTGATTTACTCGAAGGAAAGTGAGTTCAGTATAGTTTCCAGTTCCATCATGTAAGGACGTTTGGCAAATTTGGGACAAAATGCGTGACCTTCTATAGTAACTATTCTTCCTCGTACTTCATCTACCAGCGAAATATTGATAAATGGACCGCCTCTAAAATCTTTCACCATGCTGTAAAGTCCTCTTATTTCGTAAGCGTACACTCCTTTGAATAAGATTTCTTTTTCAAAACTAGGGACTAAAGAATCCGGAGCCGTAATCATGTAAGAATCATCGGTAACACCTCTGAAATACTTTTTCACCACCGAATCTCTTTTTGCCAGCAACGCTTCTTTCGTTAGCTGACTTTTATCGGTGTAAGGATAGTGATATACCAAAATAAATTGTTGAACATCACCTGGAGATTTTTGTCTTTCCGATACCAGTCTCAGGTGCTGAAGTGCAGCAAAGTTTTCGTTGTTGATACTCAAGTCCATTCCGCTAGGAACTGTGAGAGATAAATTGTGCTTTTTCTTTAGTTCTTGCTTTGCAAAATAGTTTTGATCTGCTTTCAAATCTAAGCTCAGTCGGGCAATTTCTAGCTGAGTAAAGTGGTTTTTGATGTCCTCGGAATTTGACATAAAAACATCGTACAAATCTTGCTGATTTCTTCCTATTATTCGAATAAGAGATTGGCTAGAAGCCCACACATCTTTTGCGTAGTCAATCGCTGGTTTTATACTAATATTGGGGTTAACTATGAATTGAATGATGTACCGTTGTTTTTTCGGACTCATGTCAAAAGCTTTTTTTGTGGAGTGTTGCAAATCAAATAAATATTCCTCGTTTGGGTAATAAGGAATCATAGGTGCTACCTCGTTTTGAATAATTTCTCCCAATCTTCCTTCCCATAATTGTTCGTCCAATACAATTTCAATTATTCCTTGGGTGCCTACCGAATGAGGTTTGTAAGCAGCGGTATCTGACTCTTCATTGCTGCAGTTTGCAAGAATGAATAACGCACAAAGTGCTAAAATAGAATGTTTCATTGATTTAGTTTTTGTTACCTATTCCACAAGAATAGTACCTTTTTGAAGAATGTTAGACTCCCAATTATTTATCGGTTTGTTGTGAAGTTAATCGTACTGAATGATTTTAATTTCCTTTCCCTCTACCAACGATTCGGCAGTCAATCCTTTGTTGTGATCTTTCAGTTCTTTTAGGCTAAGCCCAGGAAATTGATTTATAATAGAAACTAGCGAGTCGCCACTTTTCACCTTGTACAATATAAAACTGTGTGGGGCATATTCTGTAACGACTGTCTCCTCAGTTTTGGTTGTGTCCTTTTTTTCTACAATCTTTTCTATTGCTTCTTTAGTTTCTTCAACTTCCTCTTCCTGTTCTTCTTCAACTTCTTCCTTTTCTTTCGGTTTTGGACTTTGTTCCACTTTTACTTTAGGAATAGGTTTGAAAACCACAAGCGACTGACCAATATGCAGTTTATCACTTTTCAGGTTGTTCCATTTCTTTAGTTCAGAAACTGAACACCCATTTGCTGAAGCAATTTTCCCTAGATAATCTCCTTTGCGAACTCTGTATTTTGATTTTTTACCCGAAACAGAATTGCTAGCTTCATTTGTTTCGTAAGCCAAGTGTAATTCTTTACTTGTTTCGCAAATTAAAGTTCTGTTCACAAGAAACTCGCCCACTTTTTCTTTGGGTAAATAAATGCATAATTCTCCCGAATTTTCTGGCACAATTCCATGGTAATAGGTTGGATTCAAATACTTCAAGAAATCGGCAGGAATATCAAGAGCTCTAGCCGTAACCGTCAAATCTAGGCGATGAGCCACATGCACGGTATCAATTTCGGAATGCGAGGCCAAAGGCTCTACTGCGGCAATTCCGTAGTCATTGGCGTAATTCATCATGTAATTTACTGCTATAAATGCAGGAACATAACCTCTAGTTTCTTTTGGCAAATAGGAGTAAATCTCCCAATAAGTTGTTTTTCCACCGCTCTTTCTTATTGCTTTGTTTACGTTTCCACCGCCAGCGTTGTATGCTGCCAAGGCAAGTTCCCAGTTTCCGTATATTTTGTGTAGTTTTTTCAAATGTTTACAAGCAGCCTCAGTCGATTTGTAAGGATCTTTTCGTAAATCGAGGTAGGAATTTACCTCCAAACCGTATTGTTTACCTGTGTTGTACATGAATTGCCACAATCCAGCAGCGCCAGCCCAAGACTCGGCTGTTGGTTTCAATGCCGATTCTACAATAGGCAAATATTTTAATTCAAGAGGTAATTTGTACTTCAATAATAACGCTTCAAAAATAGGGAAGTACATTTCTTTTCTTGCCATAAATATTGCTATCGATCTTTTTCTTTGCTCGTACATTCTTATGTATTCCTCTGTTACAGAATTTAGAGGAAAAGAAAAAGGTGTTTTTTCATCCAAAAGCAATAATTTCTGTCTTATTTCTTCGGTGCTAAATTCTTTGGATAGCTTATCATCCGTTTGTTTAAATTTCTCGGAGGTAAGTTTTGGGTCTAAATTCTGATAGAAATAAAGCATGCTATCCAAAGCTGCCACCACGGGATCGTCTTTTTCTAGTTGGTATTTGTTTATCAGCAAGGAATCTATGAATGCAGTGTCTTGAGTTATTCCTAAAAACGAAAATCCGAAACAAAAAAGGCTAAATAATACAGGTTTCATAATTTATCGAGTAATAACGGGTGATTCTATTGTGTTGCTGACATTTAAATCTCTGTCTGCCAATCTGATTTTGTAAAGTATTGTGTCTGATTGCGAAGACAAAGGATTGAAGTAAGAAGGTTCAATCACAACTTTTATAATTCCTTTCAAAGCTTTGTTGTTTCCATTTGGAGTCAAATAAGGAACTCGGTATAAAAAAGTAATGTCGTTTCCAGCCAAGTCTTTTCCTCGAATCCATCCCAAAATATCATCTTTTTCATAATATTCGATAAATAGGTTGTGGTGAAAAGTTTGATTGGAAGAAAAACTACCAGTTGTATCTCCTTCTCTCAAGCCAATATCTCCATCTCCATCCGTGAATGAAATAGAGATTTCTCCCGAGTCGCTCATAGCTCTAAAAGAATCGAATTCAATAATTGGCTCTAGGGGAAATGTTTCTGGTTTTAGGCAAGAACTCAGCATTCCAATTAAAAGTATGACGAATAAACTTATCTTTGCATTCATGGGAATCAATTTGTGACCTTAAAATTAATGAAAATACTTGACCCAAACATAGAAACCCTTTTTAATATTGAATCTGACGAGGATTTTGAAAGAAAATCTCTCGAGGTTTTTCAGTATCAATATCACAACAATAGCGTTTATCAGCGTTTTGTGGATTTGCTAAAAGTGAATCCAAATTCGGTTGAATCCTTAGCATCTATTCCTTTTTTACCGATTTCCTTTTTCAAATCTCACACATTGAATTTGAAGGAAAATCATCAAGCTGTTTTTAAAAGCAGTGGAACTACAGGGCAGTCGAGGAGTCAACATTTTGTCGCAGATTTATCGGTTTATGAAAAGTCTTTTTCATTCGGATTTCAAAGATTGTATGGCGATATAAATTCCTTCGCAGTATTAGCTCTTTTGCCTTCGTATCTCGAACAAGGAGATTCTTCTTTGGTTTATATGGCAAAGTCATTTGTGGAAAAAACAAGAAGTTTGGGCAGCGATTTTTTTCTTCATGATTTTGAAAGATTGAATCAATCCATCGAAAAGTTAGAAGCCCAAGGTCAAGCTTACATTATTCTGGGAGTGAGTTATGCTCTTTTGGATTTTTTGGAGAAATTTCCTCAGCAATTGACTTGCGGATTCATTATGGAAACTGGAGGAATGAAAGGAAGAAGAAAAGAACTCACAAAAAAAGAATTACACAGCGTTTTGAGTCAAAATTCGGGAGGAGGACTTATTCACTCCGAATATGGAATGACCGAGTTGCTGTCGCAGGCTTATTCCAAAGGAAAAGGAATTTACAAATCTCCATCTTGGATGAAAGTGGTTACAAGATCTACAACTGATCCACTTACTTTGGTTCAAAATCAAAGAGGATTGCTGAATATAATTGATTTGGCAAATGTGAATTCCTGTTCGTTTATAGCAACTGAGGATCTGGGTTTTGTACATCAGGACGGTAGTTTTGAAGTTCTCGGAAGGTTTGATACCTCCGAAATACGAGGGTGTAATTTGATGGTGGAGTAAAAAAGATAAAAATCCGTAGGTGAACCTACCTTTTTGTAATAAATTTGTATCTCTTTCCTCTTGGCAAGATTATTGATAACTATCTAAAAAATAAAAACAAACCAAATGAAAAAAATAATTTACGCTATCCTTGCTTTGTCTATTTTGGCTTCTTGTTCGTCTAAAGTGCCATTCACAACTAAGGCTCTTACCGATTATAAATTGACGAATGATGATGTTCAAAAACTTCAGTTTTACATTCAAGGAGATTTAGTTTTGACCAATGGAAATAGCGATAATTCAGCAAAAACAGAAGGTGGAGAGTTAGTAATTAAAGATGAGCAAAATTGGAATAAAGTGATAATACCTTCGGGAACTAGAGGAGTTGTTGAAAAGGTAGACGGAGATATGATGTATGTTAGTTTTGAGGAAGGTAAAAACTTGATGTTTAAAGCTAGTCCAACAGATGGAAAGTACAGGATGAAATCTGAAAAATTTGACCCAAGAAAAAGAATGGGAACAGTAACATACGGTGGTGAAGAGTTTTGGGTAAGATCAAACGGATTACAGGCTTTTTTAGCATTCAAACTAAAAAACAGTACAAAAAGACAATCGAATGCTAGGTCTGTAAAAGGAAGAAAGCTTTAGGATAAGATATACAAAAATGTTTTGGTCAGAAGTGCGCTTCTGACCATTTTTTATGAGCTAATATTGTGTTTTTATTTAGATTATTTGTTACTTAGAACCATGCAGAAAAAATCGATAATTTGTTACGTTGGAGCCCCTTTAAGGTTTTTGTACAAAATCTATTTTTTGTTCGTGTTTTTCTTACTCGCATTTTTGCTTTATCCGATTTTCTTTGTCTTGTTACGTTCAAAAAAAAATGTGCACAAAGCCTTTCAATTAAAACGTATTTGGGCAAAAATCTTATTAATACTTACCGGTATTAAAGTAAAGGTAGAAGGAAAGGAGAATTTAACAGATTTGCCTTGTGTAATTTGCGCCAATCACGCTTCATATCTCGATATTGTGGTGATGTTTGTGGTGATTCCTAATACTTTTTTGTTTTTAGGAAAAGCAGAATTATTGAAGTGGCCTGTTATTCGAATCTTTTTCCGAAACATGGATATCCCTGTGGATAGAAGTAATGGGTTTAAGGCGAGAGAATCTATTGAGTTGACAAAACAAGCAGTAAAAGAGGGTTTTACTATCGCTATTTTCCCCGAAGGTTTAATTCCAGTTCATGATGTTCCAAAAATGAAGCCGTTCAAAAGAGGAGCGTTTCTGTTGGCAGTTTCTCAGCAAGTTCCAATACAGCCTATTTCATTTGCCACCAATTGGAAATTATTTGCTACTGAATCAGATCCCTTTGGAGCTGGAAGACCCGGTGTTTCCAAAGTGGTGATTCATCCTTTAATTTCAACATCTCACAAAACAGAAGAGAATATTCTAGAATTGATAAAATTAACTTACTCCACAATAGAGAAAGGAATAGATTAGCCGAACAATTTTGGGAATAAATAAATGGAATCACCTAAGTTTTTTACCTTTACACAAACTTATTTTACATGGAAATCACAAACGAAATAATAGACAAGTTAGCAAACTTGGCTAAGTTGCAATTCAAAGACGAACAAAAGGAAGGCATTAGAAATGATTTGACGAAAATTATTGCTTTTGTAGATAAGATAGATGAATTGGATACCGATGGGGTTGAGCCTTTAATCCATATGAGTAAAGAGATAAACGTGTTGCGTGAAGACGAGGTGAAAGAAACAATTACCCAAGTGCAAGCATTAAAAAATGCGCCAAGCAAAGACTCTGACTATTTTAAAATTTCTACGGTTTTAAACAAGAAATAAATTGTTAATTTCGGTTAATTTAGAATTGTTATAAATAAGCTAAAACAGTCAAAAAAAACTGTTAGTTTAGTTTCGATTAAATGACCACAATGTTACATTTGCTACATTATTAGATATTTCAGAAATTCTTCACATGAACGCATTTTTATCCAAAAAATTGAAAAACAAAGAATTACCTTCATATTTCGCCCTACTTTTCTTGGTGCTGATTTCTTTCAGTGCTAGCAGTCAACTTGACGGAAAAGCATTATTTAAACAGAACTGTGCATCGTGTCACCATCCTGCAAAAAATCTTACTGGACCTCTTTTACAAGGAGCAAAAGCAAAGTGGGAAGCAGCAGGTGATGATATTTATGCTTGGGTAAAAAACCCTCAAGCTCAGTACGATGCTGGTGTAAAATCTGCTTTAGCTATTAACTATATGGTAGGTGGAATGCCTGGACAAGCTGTTAACAATGAAGAGATAGACGCAATATTGAAGTATGTGGACGAGTGGACAGCGCCAGTTTCTGTTGCAGGTCCAACTGATGTTCCGGTAGGTCCAACTAACGAATCAAACAATACGTGGTTGATGTGGTTAATAATTGGAGGAATACTTTCCATGTTAATTGTAGCTCTTTGGGGAGTTCGTAAACAATTGTATTACGCAGTAAGAGAGAGAAATCAGGGAGAAGAAATAGACGAAGACGAAGAATCTGTGGCCAAAGAAGTAAAAGGATGGATGAGCAAAAACCTAAAGCTGGTGAGTGTTCTAGGTTTTATTTTGACTTGTACACTTGCTTATTACGGGGCAGAGGAGTTGTATAAAGTAGGATTAGTTCCAGAAAATTACAACCCAGAGCAACCAATTGCATTTAATCACTCAATCCATGCAGGTACGAATGAAATTGATTGTCAGTATTGCCACAATTCAGCAGCGAAAAGTAAATCTGCAGGAATCCCAACAGTGAATGTTTGTATGAACTGTCACAAAGGAATTCAAGAAGGAACGGATGAGAAAGGAACGAGAGAGATTGCTAAAATCCATGCAGCAGCAGGGTATGATGTGGAAAAAAGAGCCTACACAGGGAAAACTGAACCTGTCAAATGGGTAAAAGTTCACAACATGCCAGATCACGTATATTTTAACCACGCACAGCACGTAACTGTTGGAAAAATCGAATGTGAGAACTGTCATGGAGATGTAAAAACATACACAACAGGGAAGGTGTCAGGAACAGAAACAATCAACAATCTAAAGCTAGAAGGAAAGAAGATTGTGAAATTAACCAAGCCGTTGCTTACAATGGGATGGTGTATCGAATGTCACAATACTGCTGAAGTATCAACTGCTGATAGCAAGTACTATGACGATATTCACGAAAGATTGAAGTCTGACAAAGAATTATACAAAAGTGTAATGGAAGACGGAAAAGTGAAAGTGAAAGAATTAGGAGGATGGGAATGTTCAAAGTGCCATTATTAAAAAACAAAATAGTTTAATTGATTTATGAGTAAAGTCAAAACATATTGGAAAGGGATAGAAGAGAAAGAGCAATCAGCTTCTTTTATCGAGCAAAGTAAAAGTGAATTCCCTCAAGAACTTCCTGTTCAAGAGTTTTTAGCTGATGAAAATTTAGCTGAAAGTTCAACGAACAGAAGAGATTTCTTGAAATTCATGGGGTTTAGTGTAGCAGCAGCAACACTTGCAGCTTGTGAATCACCAGTTGTGAAATCGATACCTTACGTAAACAAACCAGAGGATATTACTCCAGGTGTTGCAAACTGGTATTCTTCAACCTATTGGGATGGAAACGATTACGCTAGTATCTTGGTAAAAACAAGAGAAGGTCGTCCAATCTTTATTAAAGGAAACAAGAGTTTTGGAATCAACAAAGGAGCTACAACACCAAGAATTATTGGTTCTGTATTGTCTTTGTACAACGGTGCTAGACTTCAAATGCCAATGGCTGCTGGTAAAAAAGCAACATGGAGTACAGTTGACAATTCAATAAAAAAACAATTAGCTGAAATTTCAGCAAAAGGAGGGAAAGTAAGAATTATGACTAATTCTACTTTAAGTCCTTCAACGGATGCTATTTTAAATGAATTTGTTTCTTCACTTGAAGGAGCTGATGCTAAAATAGTGACTTACGATCCTATTTCGTATTCAGGAATTACAAAAGCAAACCAAGTAAGTTTTGGAAGTGCTGTTGTTCCTACTTATCACTTTGATAAGGCAAAAGTAATAGTAAGTATCTCTGCAGATTTCCTAACCAACTGGTTGTTGGCAACAGATTACATGCCAGATTATTTATCGAACAGAAACCCAGATAACAATTGGATGTCAAGACATTTCCAATTCGAATCAGTAATGTCAACTACAGGATCTAATTCTGATGTGAGAATACCAATTAAACCATCAGAAGAAGGGTTGGTAGCTGCAGCTTTGTACAAGCACATAACAGGTAGTTCTGTGTCGGGTGTAACTGTTCCTCAAGAAATATTAGACAAAACAAAAATTGCAGCTCAAGAACTAAAAGCTAACAAAGGAAGTGCTTTGGTTGTGGGTGGAAGCAATTGTTCAGGAACACAAACTGTGATCAATGCCATCAACGATGCATTGGCTAGTTATGGTTCTACAATTGATATGGCAAATCCTACTAACATGGCAAAAGGAAATGATGCCGAAGTAGAAGGATTGGTAAAAGAAGTAGAAGCAGGAAAAATTGATGCTTTGTTTGTGTATGGTGTAAATCCGGTTTATACACTGCCAAATGGAGCTAAGTTTGCAGAAGGTTTAAAGAAATTAGATTTATCTGTTTCTTTTTCACAATATGCAGATGAAACTGCAACTAACTGTCAGTTTATTTGTCCAGATAATCATTATTTAGAATCATGGAATGATTTTGCTCCTTCAGCTTCTCATTATGCAGTAGCTCAGCCAGCAATAAGACCTTTATATGATACAGCTCAAGCTCAAGAATCTTTCTTGGTTTTTGCTGGAAAAGCAAGTAGAGCAGGAAAAGAATCAAGAGTAATGTATGATTACATTAAATCTAGATTCATAGGAGATTGGAACATGTTGGTTCACAATGGATCTATGGATGTGAATGCAACACCAGTTGCAACAGCTGCATTTGCTGGAGATTTATCTGTAGCAGGACAACACATTGCTAAGAAATCTAAATCAACAGAAGATTTTGAAGTAATCATGTATCAAAAGAATGGTATTGGAGATGGGCAACAAGCTGCCAATCCATGGTTGCAAGAATTACCAGATCCTATTACTAAGGTAACTTGGGATAATTACATGACAATGTCTAGAGCAGATGCTGAAAAATTGGGATGTAATATATTGTTAGGAGAAAAGAGCCCAGCAACAGTCGCTAAGATTGAAGTAAATGGTGCATCTTTAGAATTGCCGGTATTTGTACTTCCAGGACAGAAGTCTGGGACAGTAGGAATAGCTTTAGGTTATGGTAGAGGAGCCAACCAAGAAAACATTGGAGACTCGGCTTATCAAACTCAAGAGTACGGAACTCATATCATGAAAGATGGAAAAAAGCAATTGATTGGTGGAAACGCATTTAGCTTGACTCAATTTGTAGACGGAGAATTAATGTTCTCAGCAGCTGCAAAATTAACAAAGCTAGATCAAGAATATCCATTAGCTTGTACTCAAACTCACCATACATTTATGGGAAGAACCTCTATTGTTAGAGAAACTTCTTTCGGAGTGTACAAGGCAGGAGACAAAAATGATTTTAACCCAGCTCACCAATTATCTACACATGAGAAAGGTAGAACTGTAAAGAAAGATATTTCTGAATTTGACTTATGGGATTCTCACCCAGTTGAGAACGTAGGTCACAGATGGGGAATGTCAATTGATTTGAGTTCTTGTATTGGATGTGGATCTTGTATCGTAGCTTGTCATACAGAAAACAACGTACCAGTTGTTGGAAAAGATGAGATTAGAAGAGGAAGAGACATGCACTGGTTAAGACTAGATAGATATTTTTCTTCGGCAGAAGATGAAGTAAGAGCAGATGCACTTGCCAATAACACAAAGGACTATGATTACGCTAAGTTGGAAATTCCAGAAGAAAATCCATCAGTAGTTCATATTCCAATGATGTGTCAGCACTGTAACCACGCTCCATGTGAGACTGTTTGTCCAGTTGCTGCAACAACGCACAGTAATGAAGGATTAAACCAAATGACTTACAACAGATGTATTGGTACAAGATATTGTGCAAACAACTGTCCTTACAAGGTAAGAAGGTTCAACTGGTTTAACTATCCAACAAACTCTAGATTCCAGCACTTCAACCCATCGCAATTTGATATGGGAAGAATGGTGTTGAACCCAGACGTAACAGTAAGGTCAAGAGGAGTAATGGAGAAATGTAGTATGTGTGTACAACAAATCCAGTCAGGAAAGTTAGAAGCTAAGAAAGAGGGAAGAACAATTATTGATGGAGAAATCCAAACAGCTTGTTCATCATCTTGTCCTACAGATGCAATTACATTTGGTGATTTGAATGATAAAAAATCTCATGAAAGTAAAGGGTCTGTTGTAAGACAGAAATCTGAAGGAACGAGAGCTTACCATATTCTGGAAGAGATAGGTACGCAGCCAAACATTTACTACCAAGTAAAAGTTAGAAACACGAACGAAGCTTAATAATTAGTCAGCAAAGAATTAAAAAATCTTACGAATGCATAAAGAATCAGCAATAAGGGAACCGTTAATTTTAGGAGACAAAACCTTCAAACAGATTACAGATGATGTTTGTCGTCCTATTGAAAACCAAGCACCAAGAGGATGGTATATCCTTATTACCATCGCCACAGTAATCGCTCTTTATGGAGTAGGTTGTATCCTTTACTTGATAGGTGAAGGAATAGGAACTTGGGGATTGAACAATGCCGTAGATTGGGCATGGGATATTACTAACTTCGTATGGTGGGTAGGAATTGGTCACGCAGGAACTTTGATATCTGCGGTACTTTTACTTTTCCGTCAGAAATGGAGAATGGCGGTAAACCGTTCGGCTGAGGCAATGACTATTTTTGCCGTAATTATGGCAGCAATTTTCCCTGGAATTCACATGGGAAGAATTTGGGTTTCATACTGGGTTTTACCTTTGCCAAACCAATTTGGATCGTTATGGGTAAACTTTAACTCTCCTCTTCTTTGGGATGTATTCGCGATTTCTACTTACTTCTCTGTATCTCTAGTATTTTGGTACATTGGTTTAATTCCTGATTTTGCTACCATCAGAGACCGAATGACGAAGCCTTTGACAAAGAAAATTTATGGATTGTTAAGTTTTGGATGGTCTGGAAGAGCAAAGCACTGGAACAGATTTGAAATAGTATCGCTCGTATTAGCAGGTATTGCAACTCCACTTGTATTCTCGGTACACTCGATTGTATCATTTGATTTTGCTACTTCAGTTATCCCTGGATGGCACACTACAATTTTTCCTCCTTATTTTGTGGCAGGAGCAGTATTCTCTGGATTTGCAATGGTACAAACTCTTATGCTTATCGTAAGAAAAGTAATGCACCTAGAGGCATACATTCACACAAAGCACATCGAATACATGAACATTGTAATTATGGTTACAGGTTCTATCGTTGGTGTAGCTTACCTTACTGAGTTATTTATGGCTTGGTACTCTGGTGTAGAATACGAATCGTATGCGTTCTTAAACAGAGCAACTGGACCAATGGCTTGGGCCTACTGGGTAATGATGACTTGTAACGTAATTTCTCCACAATTAATGTGGGTAAAGAAATGGAGAAGAAGCTTAACATTTACTTTCATCCTTTCTATCGTAGTAAACATAGGAATGTGGTTCGAAAGATTTGTAATTATTGTAACTTCTTTGTACCGAGGTCACATGCCTGCATCTTGGGCATACTTTTACCCAACTTGGGTAGATGTAGGTGTATTTGTAGGAACAATTGGAATCTTTACAGTTCTTTATTTGTTGTATGCAAGATATTTCCCAGTATTGGCAATCAGTGAAGTAAAAACAATTTTGAAATCTTCTGGAGAAAACTACAAAGATGGATTTGGAGCAGGTGAAGGATATTACGGTGCAGATGGATCTCACGGACACGATCACCACGAATCTCATGATGAGGTAGTAGAAAACACAAAGCACGAAGAAACTGTTGCAGAATTATCTGAGGAAGAAATAGCTAAAAATAAATCTACATTGTTAGATAGAATTGGAACAGCTGAGGCATCAGAAGCGGATGATTTGAAACAAATCAGTGGAGTAGGGCCAGTTCTTGAAAAGACTTTGAATTCAATTGGAATTTTCAAATTCGAACAAGTTAGTAAAATGACAAGTGAGGAATATAATTTATTAGATTCTCTTACAAAATCATTCCCAGGAAGAGCAGAAAGAGACAATTGGGCTGCTCAGGCAACAGAATTAATGACTAAATAAATAAGAAAACATGGCAGATAAAATTATATATGCAATGTACGATGACGATGACAAATTGTTAGACGGAGCAAGAATGCTTGTTTCGAAAGGTGTTCATGTCAACGAAGTATTTTCTCCTATGCCAATACATGGTTTGGATGATGTTATCGGTGTGCGTCACACGAGATTAGGAATTGCGTCTTTCCTCTATGGGTTAACAGGATTAATGTTGGCAACATTGGGAATGAAATATTTCATGATTGATGATTGGATGATGAATATTGGTGGAAAGCCAAGTTTCTCTTACCTAGAAAACTTACCTGCTTTTATTCCAATTACGTTTGAGTTTACGGTTCTTTGTGCTGCTCATGGAATGGCAATTACCTATTTATTAAGAAACAAAACTTTGCCAGGTATGCCTGCTTCGAATCCAGACCCAAGAACAACGGATGATATGTTTGTAATGGAGATTAGAACTGCAGAAAATACAAAGTACAGTGCTGATGATTTACAATCAATGGTTAAATCAACTGCAATTGTGGAATTGGACGAAAAAACGGTATAAATAAACTGTCTTATAGATTTAAAAATATGATGACTATCAAACCTTTACATAAAATTACTGCAGGACTCGCCATTGTTACAATGTTGTTTTCCTGTGTAAAAGATGAAAATTCTGCGGGATACGAATACATGCCAGATATGTATCGTTCTCCAGCCCAAGAAACGTATGTGGATTACGGTGAAGTGAGAACTTGGAAATCGAATGATTCTATAAAAAATATTCAGTCGGCAAAAGTACCACCATTGGGAACAATACCTTTTAAAGGAACCCAAATAAGTGCTGCTTATGAATTGCCATACAGAAGATTGCCCTCGGGCGCTATGGTAACCACTCATGGATTAACAAGCCTTGAATATAGTGATGCAGATTACGAGGCGTCTATTGCGGATGTAAATCCATTGCCATTAACAAAATGTAACGCAGAGAAAGGAAAAGAGCTGTATGACAGATTTTGCGATCACTGTCACGGAGAAAAAGGTGCAGGTGATGGGAAAGTATCGAACCACGATGCAATTAATCCTCCTGCCAATGCTTTCGAAAGACCTGACGGACAAATGTTTTACTCTATTACCTATGGTAAAGGTGTTATGGGGGCTCATGCATCGCAATTGAACCAAAAAGAAAGATGGCAAGTAATTAATTACATCAACTCAATGAAAGGAGCAGAAGTAATGGAAGGACCTTGCGGAGAAGCAAAAATGACAATACCTGCAGTTACGATAGATACAGTAGTTGCAATTGCACAAACGGCACAACATAATTAACCATAAATTGTAGAAAATTAGAACTATGAATTTTCAATTTACAAGTAAAATTAAAAGAAACTTATTCATCATTATTGCGGCAGGACTGGCAATGTTCGTGGTAGGTTTTCTTGGAGAAAAGAATCATTTATACACCGAAATTCATTCTGCTCACGAAGGGGAAGAGGGATTGTTAGTAGAATATTACAAAGAACTTCCTTTTACAAAAGAAAAGTTTGTTGAGGATGTAACTGCTGCAGCTACTGAGGCTGGAATATCTGTTGATTTTTCGGATTTGATTGAATTGCACAAAGACGATCACCACGGTTCTCAACACCACGATGATTTTGAATTTAAAATGTTGTTGACTCCTCACTCTCTTGAAACAGAAGGTGACCACGGTCATTCAGAAGGGCATGGAGATGCTCACGCTGAAGATCATGGAGAATCGCATGCAGAAGAAGGAGGGCACGATGCTCATGCAGGTGTTCACCATACTCCAATGGAAACATTGGAACACATCGTTC
>Ga0209555_10000306_pt1 | contig 42185 bp, 27 predicted proteins | sample SaaInl85LU_5_DNA_FD_184643 | JGI IMG/M metagenome (GOLD analysis project Ga0209555, IMG submission 184643) | Marine microbial communities from expanding oxygen minimum zones in the Saanich Inlet - ESP_85LU_5_DNA (SPAdes) (version 2) | ecosystem: Environmental > Aquatic > Marine > Intertidal...
TGAAAGATAATTCACAAAAATAAATTTTGACAAAGGAACCAAAAAAAACCCGAGTAAAATACTCGGGTTGTCATTTAATTAAGAACAGGGGTACATTCTCAACTACAATTAACTTTTTAACTCCCCAAAAAAGGGGGGTGATAAAAATTGAAAAAGTATCTTTACTTTTATATCTATGTTAGAAATAAAAAACCTTAGTGTTAGATTTGTATCTAATCAACAAGAAAATGAGGTTGTAAAAAAAATTTCATTTCAACTAAAGAAAAATAAAATTTTAGGAATTGTTGGTGAGTCAGGAAGTGGAAAATCTGTAACTTCTTTAGCTATTTTAGGTTTGTTGCCTAAAAGCACCTTTCTAGAAGGAGCTGTTTTTTATAATGGAGTAAATCTTTTAGAAACTTCTGAGCGTAATTTTCAAAAAATTAGAGGAAAGAAAATCGGTATGATTTTTCAAGAACCGATGAGCTCATTAAATCCAACTCTTGCATGCGGTAAACAAGTTGTCGAAGTATTACAACAACATACCTCTTTAAATAAAAAAGAAATTTATGAGGAAGTGATTTCTCTCTTTAAAAAAGTTCAATTACCGAAGCCCGATAGAATTTTTAATTCGTATCCACATCAAATAAGTGGTGGACAAAAACAACGAGTTATGATTGCCATGGCAATCGCTTGTAAACCTGATTTGTTAATTGCCGATGAACCTACAACAGCTTTAGATGTAACAGTACAAAAAGAAATTATACTGCTGTTAAAAGAGTTACAAAAGGAAAACAACATGAGCATTTTGTTTATTTCACATGATTTGCCTTTGGTATCAGAAATTGCTGATGATGTTATTGTTATTTACCAAGGCGAGATTGTTGAAAAAGGTTCCTCAAAGAATGTTTTTCATCATCCCAAAAAAGAATATACAAAAGCATTGATAAATTCTAAACCCAGTTTGAAACTTAGATTTAAAAAGCTTCCGACTGTTGATGATTTTATACATGACAAGGTTAACACAGAGGTTTACACAACAAAAGAAAGGCAACTATTCCATAAAAAAATATATGCCTCAAAGCCGTTGTTGGAAATTGTTGAAGTGAAAAAGTATTTTGAAAAAAAATCTTGGTTTCACAAAAAAGAGCCTGTAAAAGCAGTTGATAATGTATCGCTAAAAGTGTATGAAGGAGAAACCTTAGGTTTGGTAGGCGAATCTGGTTGTGGAAAAACAACCCTTGGTAGGTCCATTTTACATTTAGAAAAAGTAACTTCTGGGAAGATCTTTTACAAAAATAAAGACATTACCAATCTTTCTAAAGATGAATTGAAAAATTTGAGAAAGGAAATTCAAATTATTTTTCAAGACCCATTTTCTTCCTTAAACCCTAGAATTTCAATTGGAAATTCAATTTTAGAACCCATGACAGTTCATAACATCTTATCTTCAAAAAAAGAGAGAAAATTATATGTATTAGAGTTACTAAAAAAAGTAGGTTTAGAAGAAGCGCATTATAATAGATATCCTCATGAGTTTTCTGGAGGGCAAAGACAACGAATCGGAATTGCAAGAACCATTGCATTACAACCAAAATTAATTATTTGCGACGAATCCGTTTCTGCATTAGACGTTTCTGTGCAAGCACAAGTTCTTAACTTGTTAAATCAGCTTAAAGAAGAGTTTAATTTTTCTTATATATTTATTTCTCACGACCTCTCTGTTGTTAAATATATGTCGGACCAATTGGTCGTTATGAATCAAGGAAAAATAGAAGAAATAGGAGATGCTGATGCAATTTATTCTTCGCCAAAAACCTCGTATACTAAAAATTTAATTGAATCAATCCCCAAAGGGATATAGTTTTCATTCCTTTTTTCAATCAATGAATAATAGTATATTGCAAGACTAAAAAAAATGAAAGAAATTATATGAAAATAATAGTTCCAATGGCCGGAATTGGCTCTCGGTTAAGACCACATACTTTAACAATTCCAAAACCTTTAACTGTAATCGCAGGAAAACCTATTGTACAAAGGTTGGTAGAAGATATTGCATCTGTTGTGAACCAAACAATAGACGAAGTAGCCTTTATAATAGGTCCAGCTGCCAAAGGATTTCCAAGTAATACAAAAGATGAATTATTAAAGATAGCTAAAGAATTAGGAGCTAAAGGTTCAGTATATGTTCAAGAAGAAGCTTTGGGAACTGCACATGCGATTTTTTGCGCAAAAGACTCTTTATCAGGGCCTTGTGTTGTTGCTTTTGCTGACACCTTATTTAAAGCAGATTTTAAATTAGATGCAGAAGCTGATGGGGCAATTTGGGTAAAGCAAGTTGAAGATCCAAGTGCCTTTGGAGTTGTAAAATTAAAGGATGGTTATATTACAGATTTTGTTGAGAAACCAACAAATTTTGTGTCAGATTTGGCGATTATAGGAATTTATTATTTTAAAGATGGAGACAAACTATCTCAAGAAATCAAGCATTTAATTGATAATGATATTAGACCTTCTGGCGAATTTCAATTAACAGAAGTTTTAGAAACGCTAAAGCAAGATGGCGCTAAATTTGTACCCGGAAAAGTAGATGTTTGGATGGATTGTGGTAAAAAAGATCCAACGGTAGATACTAATAAACAAGTGTTAGGTTTTGAACAAGCGAAAGGAAATAATTTAGTGGCTGATTTTGTAGTCATAGAAAATTCTGAAATTATACAGCCATGTTATATTGGAAAGAATGTAGTTTTAAAAAACACTAAAATTGGTCCGTTTGTATCTTTAGGTGAAAATAGTGTAGTTGAAAATTCTGAAATTCGTAATTCTCTAATTCAGACCAATGTTCATATTAGTAATGCTATTTTAGATAATGCTATGATTGGAAATCATGCAAAATATAATGGCAAGTATACTTCGGTAAGTATTGGAGATTATACAGAACTGACATAAATAAAAGTAAATGATAAAAAGGGTTGTGCTTATTGTCTTTCTAGGGCTGCTGTACAACCCTTTTTGTGCTATTGCACAAGACAGTATTGCTATTGCTGAAGATGTAGAAGAAAAAAATCTAGTAAAATTTCAAGAATATTTTTTTAAAGCTCTTTCTGATAAATCGATTAAGAACTATCGAAAATCTATAGAAAGTTTAGAAGCTTGTAATGAAATTTCACCCGAAAATATATCCGTTTATTTTGAGTTGTCTAAGAATTATTTGTTGCTAAATAAAACAAGAGAAGCTAAAAATTATATTGATAAAGCATTAAATATCGAGTCTTCAAATATTTGGATGTTGCAACATTCAGTGACTATTCAAAAAAAAGAACGAAACTATAAAGAAGCGATTAAAACTCAATTAAAAATAGTTGAGCAAAATCCAAAACAAAGAACAGAATTAGTCCGTCTTTATTACTTTAATAGACAATACACAGATGCTTTGTCTTTAATGAAAACCTTAGAGCAAGAGAATGGATTAAGCAAAAACTTGAAACAATTACAATATTCTTTAGAGCAAAGAAAAGGCCCTTTAGTAAAGAAAGAAGTTGCTGAAGATTTACCAAGTTTAATTGCTAATTTTGAAAATAATCAGACTTCTTTTACGAATTTAAAAAAGCTCTTAGATTTTACAATTAAATCAGATATACAAACGTTTCATACCTATAGTAAACTAGGGATAGATTTATTTCCAGCGCAACCATTTATGTATCTTTCCAGAGGAAAATCATTACAGATGCAAAAGAAACATCAAGAAGCGATTGATGTTTTAGAAAGTGGTATCGATTTTGTAATAGAAAACCCAAGTTCAGAAAGACAGTTTTATAATGAACTGGTAAAAGCTTACACAAGTATTAACAAACCAACGAAAGCAACAGAGTATTTAGAAAAAGCTAAAAAAATAAAAATATAGAATGAGAATTATTACATTTTTAGTTATTGTAGCACTAGTGTTTTCTTCCTGCAAAAGCAATAAAAGCCTTGTAAATAAGGGTGTTGTTAAAAGTATTTCGGCAAATAAAATAATAAAAAGACACTATGCAACTTCTTTTGATGCAGAAACTTTAGATGCAAAATTACGAGTAAGTTATTCTGACACCAAAAAAGGCAAAAGAACTCGTTATACATTTACAGTTCGATTAAGAATGCAAAAAGATTCTGTTATTTGGATGAAAGGAACCTATAAGATTCTAAGTGCATTTCGAATTAAAATTACTCCAACAAAATTCAGTTATTATTCACCCATAGAAAAGCGCTATTTTGAAGGGAGTTATTCTTTGTTAGAAAAAATGTTAGGAACTAAAGTTACCTTTACACAACTGCAAAACTTATTGTTAGGGCAAAGTATTTTGGATCTAAAAGATCAAAAATACCTAGCCGAAGTTGAAGGGATAGCTCATAAATTAATACCAAAAAAACAAAAGGATTTATATAGTATTTTCTTCTTATTCAATCCTCGGAATTTTAAACTCCAAAAACAGTCATTAGAAGTTGATGAAACTAAGCAACGATTAAGAATAGATTATGATAATTATGTCTCTTTAGAAAATCAATTAATCCCTAGAAAAATTGTTTTAAATTCTTATAAAGGAGACGATTATACTTTTATTGATATCTCTTTTAGATCACTTACCATAAACAAAGAAATTAGCACACCCTATCATATTCCCGAAGGTTATAAACGTATAAAACTGTAATGATAAAAAAGTGCCGTTACATATCTTTTCTACTACTTTTTTTAACGATTTCTGTTGCTGCCCAAAATAAATCTAGAAAGCAGTTAGAATCTGATCGAAAAAGAATTAAAAAAGAAATCAAAATGGTCAATAAATTACTTTTTGATGCTCAAAAAAAAGAGAAAAGTGCGCTAGATGATTTAAAAAATCTAAATCAGAAAATTGATGTAAGGGAACAACTAATTACAACCATAAATTTAGAAGCAAAATCATTATCTAATGAAATAGTGGTTAACGAAAAGGAAGTTGATAGACTAACCAAAAAATTAACCACATTAAAGGAAGATTATGCTGCAATGATTTATAAATCATACAAAAGTAAATCTCAACAAAGCAAAACCATGTTTTTGTTTTCTTCCAAGAACTTTTATCAAGCCTATAAGCGATTAAAGTATATGAATCAATATGCTTCTTTCAGAAAAAAACAAGGAGAAGAGGTTGTTGTTTTAACTAACCAGTTTCAACAATTAAAAGATTCTTTATTATTCCAAAAGCAATTGAAGGATACGTTATTGGCGAATGAAGAGGTAGAAAAATTAAAAATTGAAGAAGATAAAAAGAGTCAACAAAATCTAATTTCTCAAATAAAAAAGAAAGAAAAGAAATACAAAAAAGAGCTTCGTCAAAAGCAAGAAGAAGAAAAGAAAATTGCAGATAGAATTGATAAAATAATTAAAGATGCCATCGCTAAGTCAAATGCTAAAAAAGGAGCTAAAAAATATAAAGGATTTTCATTATCACCCGAAGCAAAAGCATTGGCAATTCGTTTTGAGCAAAATAAAGGAAAACTACCTTGGCCCGTTGATAGTGGATTAATCGTTCGGAAATTTGGGAAACAACCGCATCCAATATATGTAGGGAATTTCATTAATAGTACAGGAATACATATTGCAACCAATAAAGGAACGAATGCTGAAGCTATTTTTAACGGAGAAGTACTCGCTATACAAACACAATCTGAAGGAAAAAAATCTGTTTTATTAAGGCATGGAAACTATATTTCTGTGTATAATAATTTAGAAAACACGTATGTAAGTGTTGGAGAAAAAGTAAAAACCGGTCAGGCTTTAGGTAAAATTTTTACGGATAGAATTACAGGAAAAACTAAACTAATTTTTGTGCTCTCAAAAAACACTACGAGATTAAATCCTGCGAGTTGGATACTGAAAAAGTAATTATTTCATTATTTGCTTCATCACATTTTTACCGGTAATTGCAACGCTGGTAATAACCCCAGAAAATAAGGCAGCTGCAACCCCTGCTGTTACAATATCTTGTCCGGTTAAGTATAGATTTTTGATAGGAGTTCTAGGTTTTAAAAACCGTTGACGAAACCTTTTTGGTGTATGATCTAGACCATATATTTCACCATTATCATAATTAACAAAATGCTTTGTTGTTAAGGGCGTAGAAAGTTCATAATGACTTATTTTTCCTTTCGCTTGAGGAATTTTATCATATAAAACATTTAATAAGCGTTGCGCTATTTTTTCTTTTAATTCTTCATAATCATCACCTCTTTTCATCCACTTGGTTCCATCCCAAGATTCAAAAAATTCATAAGGTAGTAAGGTAATAATATCTATAGTGCTTTTCCCAGGATACCTATTGACCCAGTCAGGATCTTTAGAGGATGGAAAAGAAATGTAAATTACAGGAAACTCTTCTTCAAGATTATTCAAATATCGATCAACGCAACTATCGTGATTTAAATCAGAAGGGTAGATCCAATAGTTGGTTTTTGGTAATTTTAATTCTTCAGGCGAACCTTCTAATCCGATATACAAACAAGCATGAGATACTGATCTTTTTATTCGTTTCAATTTCTTTTTTAATCGATGTTTCTCTGCAGTTTTTGAAGGAAGTAGTTTTGTGTATGTATTCATGATACCTGCACCACTAACAATATTTTTTGCTGTTAAAATTTTCCCATCAATCATTTTAACTCCAGTAGCTTTATTATTTGAAATAATTATTTCTTCAACGTCTGCGCTGATTAAAATTGTTCCGCCAGCTTTTTCTATAACAGCATCGATGGTTTTAGCAATTTGAGTTGAGCCACCAACCGGAAAACTTCCGCCGCCAAAATAATGTCTTGCAACTGCTGCATGCATTACAAAACTACTTTGTTTTGGAGGTAATCCATAATCTCCATATTGTCCAGCTAAAACCTTAATTAATTCTTCATTGTCTGTAATTGATTTGAGAACCTCATAAGTGGTTTTATCTGAAAATTCATAGAAAGGTTTTCTCATTTTCTTTCCAATAAATAGATTCATCAATGGAGATATCGCTTTACTTATATAGAAATTCTGACTTGTTTTAATTGCTTCAAAAACAAGATTTACATAATTATCTATTGCACCTTTTTCATCAGGGAAATATTCTGTGAGTTTGGCTTTAAAATTCTGAGTTCCTTTTACAAAATCATATTCCTTATCACCAATAATAATCTTATCATAAACATCACCCATGTCTGCCCATTCTAATTTAGAATCAGATACGTAATCGAATAATTTTTTTATGACAGAATTTGGCCGCTGAACTTCTCCGATATAATGAATTCCTACATCCCACTCAAAACCTTTACGCTTAAAAACATGCGTAAAACCACCTGCGGTATAGTGTTTTTCTATGACTAAAACTTTTTGTCCTTCTTTCGCAAGAATGGCTGCGGTTGTTAAACTTCCCATGCCTGAACCAACGATAATACTATCGTAGTTGGTAGCTAAAGCCGGATTTTTCTTATAAGATTGAATCATTGGGTATGATGTGAATTAGCAATTTTAATGTCCTGTTTAAGAACAACAAAGGGTTTTTAAATTAAACGTGTTGATCAATTAATACCGGATTTCCATCAGGGTCAATTAATACGATACTCGCCGGACCACTAGTAGTTGTGTCGGCTTCTTGCTCTAATTTTAAACCATTGTCTTTTAAATGTTGCTGAATTTCACGAACATCGTTGAAAGAATCAAGTTTGTTTGCGCTTTCATCCCATCCAGGATTAAACGATATAATGTTGTTTTCAAACATTCCTTGAAAAAGTCCTACTAAAGCATTTCCGTTTTTCATAATGAGATAGTTTTTTTCTATTTCACCTCCAAAAACAGTAAAACCTAGAGTTTCATAAAATTTTTTGGAAAGGTGAATATCCTTCAAGCTCAAACTGATAGAAAGTGCCCCCAATTTCATATTATAGTTTGTGTTGATTGAGCAACTAATATATGAAATTATAACTGATTGATTTACAATCTTTATTTTGAAAAATTATTATTCAAATAGTGCTTTTAATTCTGTAGCCTGGTTTGGTTCCATTTTTCCAGCTAATACTAAACTTAATTGCTTTCTTCGTAAAGCACCTTCGTAGCGCTCTTTTTCTAAATCAGTTTCTGGAGTGATTTGAGCAATCTCTACTGGTTTTCCAGTTTCATCAACTGCAACAAAAGTATAAATACCTTCGTTTACTTTAGTTTTGGAACCCGATTGACGATCTTCTATCCATACATCTACATAAATTTCCATAGATGATTTAAAAGCACGAGATACTTTAGCTTCAATCGTAACTACACTTCCTACGGGAACCGTTTTGTTGAAAGCAACATGATTTACTGAGGCTGTTACCACAATTCTTCTAGAATGACGACGAGCAGCAATACTACAAGCTCTGTCCATTCTAGCTAACAATTCGCCACCAAAAAGATTGTCTAAATAATTAGTTTCTCCTGGTAGTACAAGATCTGTAAGAATAGTTAACGATTCGCTGGGTGTTTTTGCTCTCATCTGTAAATTTTTTACAAAGATAAGCAATCGCCAAGATTGAAGAGATGTTACTACAGAAAAGTAAAATGATTTAGTCGAATTTTTTAACCAACAACCAAGCATCTCTAGAATCTGTTTTTCTAACAGAAGCTAAGCTTTTAAAAGCGTCGGTTTTCTTATAAAAAGATGCGTAAGCAACTTGGGTTAAACCCCATTTATTCTTGCCGAGAATAATCGCTTTAAATCCTTTAGCTTTTAGTTGATTTACTTTTTTCTCTGCATTTTCTGTAAACTGAAATGCACCAGCAATTACATGATACGGCTTTGGAAGTTCTTTATCAACATTTAATTCAATGGTTGCTAAGGGACTTTCAATTACAAATGTTGCAGTTTGAATTTTTTGCTCTAATTGTTTTTGATCTTTCGCAAAGTTTAGTTGATCTTGTTTGTTTTCATAACCCGTCCAACCAACATAACCAAATGCTAAAAAAACGGCAGCTGCAGCAGCATATTTTATAAATACTGGAGTTTTTCTAGGTTGATTGACAGGAACTAAAGGAATTACTTTTTCAGCAGTTCTTGCAATTTCGTTTGACTCAAAAGAAGTTAAACCAAATGAAGAAGTTAAATAGTTGATGGTATTTGTTGGACTAAAAATCAGTTGGTTTTTTTCATTCAATGAAAAAGAACCTACATTCTCTAAAACAACCGCTTCTGTTTTAATTGCTGTATTCCATTCAGATACTGTTTCTAAGATAGTCGCATTTGCTTTTTCAAAAGAAATGTTTTCTACAGAAGCAATATAATTAGCTAACAAACCATCATTATGTGTTAAGTGAGAATTGAATCCTACTTCTTTGGTTGGTGGATAAAAAGTATTAGAATCTGTATTAATTCGAGCACTAATTCTATTGGTTACAAAACCTCCAAAATTAGGTACAATTACACAATCATATCTATATAATAAATCCTTGATGTAGTTTGCTGTCGTCATCGAAACAAATATAAAAATTTTAATGGATAATGAGTTAAAACCCTGAAATAATTATCAACAATAAATTTGTATATTGATTCTCAAATAATTGCGTTTTGAAAGAAGAAGAAATCCTAGCACTTTTACGTTTGCAAAAGACAAAATCTGTGGGCGATATTTTAGCAAAAAAACTTATTGCTACTATTGGAAACGCCGAAGATGTGTTTAAAGAGAAAAAAAATATACTCCAAAAAGTAAGTGGAATTGGCGGTTATGCAATTCAAAATTTATTGGATGATACTAATCAAGAGTTAGCCGAAAAAGAACTTGAATATATTAACAAAAACAAGATCCAGTTTTCCTATTTTTTAGAGGATGATTACCCAAAAAACTTACAACATTGTATTGATGCTCCAATTTTGTTTTTTAAAGATGGAAACATCGATTTTTCAAATGATAGAATCATTTCTATTGTTGGAACTAGAACCATGACCAATTATGGACGTGATTTTTGTGAAAAATTGATGGATGAATTGGCTCCCTATAACCCAATTATTGTTAGTGGTTTTGCCTATGGTGTAGATATCTGTGCTCATAAAAATGCAATGAAACAGAATTTGCAAACTATTGGAGTTCTAGCGCATGGATTTGAACAAATTTATCCAAAATCACATAAAAAGTATATTCATGAAATGAATGAAAATGGAGGTTTTATCACTGAGTTTTTTCATAATGAAAATCCATTGCGTGAAAATTTCTTGAAGCGAAATAGAATTGTAGCAGGAATATCGAAAGCTACTATTATTATAGAATCGGCATCAAAAGGAGGATCTTTAGTAACAGCAGATATTGCGAATTCGTATGATAGAGATGTTTTTGCCGTACCAGGGAAAGTGACTGACTTAATGAGTAAAGGTTGTAATCAATTAATTCAACAACACAAAGCTCATTTATTAGAATCAGCTAAAGATATTATTCAAATGTTAAATTGGGATATTTGGACAAGCTCAACACAGGATGTTTCGAGAGTTTCAACATCCGTTCAAAAAAAAATATTTGTTGATTTGAAAGAGGATGAGCAAAAAATCTATGATTATTTACAAAAAAATGGATCCCAAGTGTTGGATCTTATTGCCTTAGAAATTCATATTCCTGTCTATCAATTAGCAAGCATCTTATTGCAAATGGAATTAAAAAATGTGATTAAACCTTTACCGGGAAAGATGTTTGAAGTTATTTAACTTTCTTGGATCTTACACTTTCAATCAGAACAGTAGACAAGATTAATAAACCTCCCCAAACGGTATTCATCGTTGGAATTTCGTTGACGAATAGAAATGCTAAAATAATTCCAAAAATGGGTTGAATGCTACTTATAATAGTGGTGGCAGTAGCTGAGAAATACTTTAAAGAATGCACCATTAAGCTATGACCAATTGCTGTGGTTAATAAAGCAATTAATAGTAGGTATGGGAATTGAGATTGGAATCCAGATAGATCCATAAAAAATAATACGGGAACCATTACAATAGTAATTACTGTTGTTTGATAAAACATCAACATACTTCCGTGAAAATTTTGAACATATTGTTTTAAAATTAAAACTCGAATGGAATAACACAAGGCAGAAAGTAATCCAAATAAAATTCCTTTTACATCGGTACTTTCTAAGTTGAATTCTGGCGCTAAAATGTAAATTCCGATGAAAACAATGATTCCTAAAACAATATGAATGAGGTTTAATTTTGTTTTTAAGAAAACGGGTTCTAATAAAGTGGTAATGACAGGAAACGTAAATAATGACAACATGCCTAAGGCAACATTCGATAATTTTAAGGCATAAAAATAGGTAATCCAATGTCCCGCCATAAAGAGTGAACTGATGATTAAAGGCACATGCGTTTTTCTATGAGAGACTTTTAGACTTATTTTCTTAGACTTAATAAAGAAATATAAAAACACCATTGCAAAAGCAGACCGAAACCAAACAATTACTTCAGAAGGCATGGCAATGTATTTTCCTAAAACACCAGAAGTACTAATGAATAAGGTCGCTAAAACTAATCCTGAAAGGTTTTTAAGATGATTGTTTTCCATGTTTCAATGTAATCCTGTCATCTCGAGCTGTCACACTGAGCTTGTCGAAGTGCAGTCGAGAGATCTTTATTGAGATTCCTCCTCATTCTTCATTCGGAATGACATTATACTTTTTTTAGCGTTTTTAAAGCGATTTCTACAGAATCTATTTTGATAAAAGTAATCAATAATCGCAAACCACTTTTGGTCTGTTTTTCCTTCATGATACAGCTTTTAGGGTTTTGCTGTACATATTTCAACATGCTAGAAAAAGCTTCTGTTTGATAGAATGGACTTTGTTGATCGGATACAAAATAGCCAATCATGCGTTTTTGTTTTAGTATTACTTTCTCTAAACCTAAACTTTTGGCAAACCATTTTAAACGAACACTGTCTAATAAATCTACTGCTTGAATTGGTAATTCTCCAAATCGATCGATTAATCTTTTTTCATATTCTTGTAGCTCAGATTCTGTTTCAATGGTAGATAATTCATTATACAAATTCAAACGCTCTGTAATGGCATTGATATAATTATCAGGATATAAAATTTCGAAATCGGTATCAATTTGAACTTCTTTTACAAACTCTTTTGGTTTGGTTTCTTCAGAATTGTAAAGGTCTCTAAACTCATTTTCTTTTAATTCTTCAATGGCTTCATTTAATATTTTTTGATAGGTGTCAAAACCAATATCGTTGATAAATCCACTTTGTTCTCCACCCAACAAATCACCAGCACCACGAATTTCTAAATCTTTCATAGCGATATTGATTCCGCTTCCTAAATCAGAAAATAAGACTAAAGCTTCAATACGTTTTCTCGCATCATCTGTCATCATATGATAAGGAGGTGTTACGAAATAACAAAATGCTTTTTTATTAGAACGACCAACTCTACCTCTCATTTGATGTAAATCGGATAATCCAAAGTTGTTAGCGTTATTTATAAAAATGGTATTTGCATTGGTAACATCTAAGCCACTTTCTACAATGGTGGTAGAAACCAAGACATCAAATTCGTTGTTCATAAAACCGAGCATCAAACTTTCTAGTTTTTTACCTTCCATTTGTCCGTGACCGATTCCGATTTTTGCATTCGGAACCAAACGTTGTAATAAGCCAGCTACTTCTTTTATATTTTCAATTCTATTATGAATAAAAAACACTTGACCACCTCTTGAAATTTCATAGGTTATTGCATCGCGAATTATTTCTTCACTAAAACGAATTACTTGTGTTTCTATAGGATGACGATTGGGTGGAGGAGTTGTAATTACTGATAAATCTCGAGTGGCCATTAAACTAAATTGTAAAGTCCTAGGAATAGGAGTTGCAGTTAAGGTTAAAGTGTCTACATTTTCTTTAAGTGTTTTTAATTTGTCTTTGACAGCAACACCAAACTTTTGTTCTTCATCAATAATTAGCAGTCCTAAATCTTTAAATTGAATTTTCTTATTCGTCAATTGATGCGTTCCAATAATAATATCAACAGAACCATCATTAATGCCTTCAATGGCAGCATTTCTTTCCTTAGTAGTTCTAAAACGGTTTAAATAATCAACTTTTACCGGAAAATCACCTAAACGTTTTATAAACGTTTTATAATGTTGAAACGCCAAAATAGTAGTAGGAACTAAAATAGCTACCTGTTTCCCGTTATCAACGGCCTTAAAAGCAGCTCTCATGGCAACTTCTGTTTTTCCAAAACCAACATCACCACAAACCAAACGATCCATGGGTTGTTCTTTTTCCATATCAGCTTTAACATCTTGCGTCGCTGTATATTGGTCGGGTGTGTCTTCGTAGATAAAACTGGCTTCTAATTCATGTTGAATATGCGTGTCTGGCCCAAAAGCAAAGCCTTTTTGCATTCTTCGTTTGGCATATAATTTGATTAAATCGTAGGCAATTTCCTTTACTCGTTTTTTAGTTTTCTGCTTGATTTTCTTCCAAGCTCCAGAACCTAATTTGTAAACTTTTGGAGGTCTACCATCTTTACCATTAAATTTAGAAATTTTGTGTAATGAGTGAATACTTACATATAGTATGTCTCGATCGCCATAGATTAACTTAATTGCTTCTTGTTTTTTGCCTTCGACATCAATTTTTTGTAACCCACCAAATTTTCCAATTCCATGATCCATGTGAGTAACATAATCACCAATTTCTAAATTGTTAAGTTCTTTTAAAGTGATGGATTGCTTTTTTGAATAGCCGTTTTTTAATCGAAATTTATGATACCGTTCAAAGATTTGATGATCTGTATAACATATAATTTTCTCATCTAAATCTATAAAACCTTGATGCAATGGAAAAACAATGGTTTGGTAATGAACTTCTTTTTCTGCATCATCAAAAATATCATGAAAACGTTGCGCTTGTTGTTCATTGGCACAAAAAATATAATTAGTAAATCTGTTTTTGTGATGTTCGTTTAAGTTTTCAATTAATAAATCAAATTGTTTGTTAAATGATGGCTGACCTTTAGTGGTAAAATCAATTGTGGTTTTATTTCCATAAATGTTGCCTTCTAAACTTGCGATGGTAAAGTCTTTTAATTCATTTTTTATATAGTCACCATCACAGAATAAATCTTCTGGTTTGGAATGATTTACTTCTTTAGAAAGTTCCTCAAACGCATGTTCAGCTTTAGAAAATAATTTATCTAAACTTCCAATTAATAATTCTCTATTTTTTGTAAAAATGACTGTTTTTGAAGAGATGTACTTTAGAAAACTCTCTCGCTTTTCTTGGAAGGTTTTGTTTTCTACATTAGGCATAATGCTTACCTTTTGAAGTCTCTCGAGAGAGAGTTGAGTTTCTACATCAAAAGTTCTTATACTATCTACTTCATCACCAAAAAATTCTATTCTAAAAGGTTCATCATTAGAAAAAGAAAAAACATCTATTATTCCACCACGAACAGAAAACTCTCCAGGCTCAGTCACAAAATCTACTCGTTTAAAAAGATATTCAAATAAGATTTCATTTACAAAGTCGAGAGAAATATTTTCAGCCACAGATATCTTTAAAGTATTTCTTTCTAATTCTTTTTTTGTGACTACTTTTTCAAAAAGCGCTTCTGGGTAGGTAACAATTAGGGCAGGTTTTTTTCTAGAATTAATTCGATTTAAAACCTCTGATCTAAGTAAAACATTCGCATTATCTGTCTCATCTATTTGATAAGGTCTTCTGTAAGAACCAGGATAAAAAAGCACATTTTTATCACCAATTAATTGTTCTAAATCATTTAAGTAATAAGCAGCTTCTTCTTTATCATTAAAGACAAGTAAATAAGGTTTTTCTGCTTTTTTAAAGGTTTCTGAAATGACAAAAGACAACGAAGATCCGACCAAATTCGTAATTTGAAAATGGTTCTGATCTAGTTGAATTTCATTTAAAACCTGCTGAGTTTTAGCAGATTTTTGGTACTGATTAACAATCTCCTTTTTACTCAACGAACTAACTTTTTGTCAAAGATAATTGCTTCAATATTAATTATTAGTAAAAAACTTGAATTTATGAGATAATACAATAACTTTGAAGATTCTTAGTTAAAAGGTAACATATAGGGGATTTACAATGTTTTATTATGAAAAGAATACTTGTTTTAACATTATTATTGATAGTTTGTAATTCAGCAACATCTCAAAATAAAGAAAACAAATGGGTTGTGGGTGTAAGCGGATCTTTTGTGAATTTTGGTGATGCTGGATTAACAAATGGAATTAAAGAACGCTATAATTTTCAAGTCCCTAAAATTAATGTTACCCGATATGTTTTTGCAGGGTTTAGTCTTGATGCTGCTGTTACCATAAGTGTAATTGATGAGCTTGATGGCTTTTTTACTAATTCATTTAATTATTTTTCTCTTGATGGAAACTTGCGTTACGACTTTAATTTGTCTGATGAAAATCTAGTCCCATATATAGCTATTGGAGGAAGTATTATTGGCGCTCCAAGTACAATAAGTGGTTCTGTTGCAACAAACAGTTATAACTTTTCTTTTGGAGGAACTTTTTGGATTTCTCATCAATGGGGATTAAATGCCCAAGCTACTTATAAATCTGTTCCGGAAGAATATCAAAGCATGATATCACACTCTCAATTATCTGTAGGAGTTGTTTATAGTATATCTCCAAGAGTTCTGGTTTACAGACTTTGGGACGGTAGAAGAGCTAGATAATTATTATTTCTTTTTCGGAATGTTCCAACTAAATCCAGTTGAGAAATAATTCATTTGATAGTTTAAACCTACACCGTAAGAAACATCTAATTGAAGGTTGTTGTTTACAAGGTATGTAAACCCTGAGTCAAAACTAGCTAGATGCTTATTAAAGTCAACAAACTCTCCATAAGGTTCTACATAGAAACCAATTTTTTCTGATAAAGAAAAACCTAAAGCAGCAGAATAGGTTAGATTTCCACTACCATAACCAAAATAATTATATCCAACATTATATCCAATACTTGCGCTTTTACTTATAGCATGAGAAACAGATAATTTGTTAATGGTTCCTAGTTGATCATTTGTCAATTCATTTTTTGCTGTAGGAATAATTAGATGTGATAAAAATGCAATTTCAGTATTAACATTTTCTTTCTTAAATAATTGAACTTTGGTTCCTATTTCCAGATCACTCAAACCACCAATATTTTGAGAAGCTCCATTTATACTATTATTTTCATATTGAGTTAATAAACGAAATTCGAAGATTTCAGAAATACCATATCGCCAAAGAATTGTTGGATAAAAGTCTTGCTGAATACCTTCGGTTTTTTGAAATAAAACTCCAGCTTCAATTTGTAAACTATTCAAGGGAATGATTGATGATGCTTCAGTTTGGTCTGGTCTATCAGTAACAATAGTTTGAGAATATATAAATTGACTACAACAAATAAATACTATAAACAGAATGCGTTTCATGTGTTAATTTTTGTCAAATGTAATTAATTTTTTAGATAAGACTAAAAATATTTTTAATACAATGAAAAAACAATATATTTGTGCAGTAAAAAAAATGAAATGTTTACACTTTCTGAAGAAAATTATTTAAAGGCGATTTATCATTTACAAACTATTTCTAGAAAAGGAATTAGCACAAATTCGATTGCTAAAAAATTAAAAACAAAAGCTTCTTCAGTAACCGATATGATAAAAAAATTAGCAGATAAGAAAGTGCTAGTGTATAAAAAATATCAAGGTGTAACCTTAACAGATTTAGGAAAACAGATCGCTACTGGTGTCATAAGAAAACATAGGCTTTGGGAAGTGTTTCTAGTTGATAAACTAAATTTCTCTTGGGACGAAGTGCATGATGTAGCAGAACAATTAGAACATATTAAATCTCCAAAATTAATTAATGAATTAGATGCCTTTTTAGGGTTTCCTAAAACAGATCCGCATGGTGATCCAATTCCTGATAAAGATGGAGAATTTCAAAAAATAGAAAAAAGATTGCTGTCTACTTTAGAGTCATCTCAATTAGGAGTTTGTATTGGAGTTAACGATTCATCTTCAGAATTTTTAAAATACTTGGACAAATATCAAATCTCATTAGGTCAACAAATCAAGGTAATTTTCAAGGAACCTTTTGATGATTCTTTGACAATTTTAATACACGATAAAGAAATAACAATTTCACAAAAAATAGCGAATAATATTTATATACAATCATGAGCGCATTCGATCAATTAGTAGAATTTGGAAAAGAACATCCAATTTTAGCAGCATTATATGCATCACTATTTACCTGGGCTTTGACGGCTTTAGGAGCGGGATTAGTTTTCTTTTTTAAGAAAATGAATAGAGCCGTTTTAGACGGAATGTTAGGTTTTACTGGGGGAGTTATGGTTGCTGCAAGTTTTTGGAGTTTATTAGCACCAGCCATTGAAAATAGTCCGGGAGAAGGATTTATGAAAGTTTTTCCATCTGCAATTGGGTTCGCTCTTGGGGCCTTAGCCTTGTTTGGAATGGATAAGATTTTACCGCATCTACATATTAATTTTAAAGAATCAGAGGCAGAAGGTGTAAAAACAGGTTGGCATAAGACAACCTTATTAGTGATGGCTATTACATTGCATAATATTCCAGAAGGATTGGCCGTTGGAGTTTTATTTGGAGCAGCTTCTACTTTGGTTGGAGCAGAACAAACTGAAATGATTATTGCAGCAATTTCTCTAGCAATTGGAATTGGAATTCAGAATTTTCCAGAAGGATTTGCAGTAGCAATGCCATTAAGAAGACAAGGAGTTCGTAGATTAAAAAGTTTTTGGTACGGACAATTATCAGCAGTTGTAGAACCAATTGCAGCAGTTGTTGGAGCTGTAGCTGTTTCTTTCTTTACACCAATTTTACCTTATGCATTAGCTTTTGCAGCAGGTGCAATGATTTTTGTAGTAGTAGAAGAAGTAATTCCAGAGACACAAAGAGATAAATACACAGATATTGCTACACTTGGTTTTATTGGCGGTTTTATTGTGATGATGTCTTTGGATGTTGGTTTAGGATAATATCTAAATTATAAAGTTTAAAAGCCAAACAGATTCTGTTTGGTTTTTTGTATTTTGCAATAAATTATGTCGTTAAAACAAGCATCTACTTTTCAAATTTACAATGCTTCTGCAGGAAGTGGAAAAACTTTTACGTTAGTGAAAGAGTATTTGAAAATCTTATTAAAGAGTGATGATATTTTTATTTTTCAGAAAGTTTTAGCCATCACTTTTACTAATAAAGCTGCAGCAGAAATGAAGCAGCGAGTTTTAAATAATTTGAAAGAGTTTTCCGAAGGAAAACAAAGTCCTCTTTTCACTATTCTTAAATATGAAACAGGAATAGATTCAAATATAATTCAAAAGAAAAGCGAGAAAATCTTACAAGTAATTCTTCAAAATTATTCAGCGTTTTACATCACTACGATTGATAGTTTTACCTTTAAAATTATTAAAAGCTTTGCATTTGATTTAGGCCTAAGTCAGAATTTTGAAGTAGAAATGAATGCGCAAGAATTGTTGGATGAAGCCGTTGAAATTCTTATATCCAGAATTGGAACCAATAAAGAATTGACTGAAGTCCTCATTGAATATTCTTTAGACAAAGCAGATGACGATAAATCTTGGGATATTTCTAGAGATTTATCCGAATTTTCTAAAATTCTTCTCAATGAAGAAGATGTTTCCCATTTTAGAAAACTTGCGGATAAGTCTGTCTCTGATTTTAAGCAATTACAGAAAAAGTTATCACTTCATCAGAAAGAGGTGTTGCAAAAAATGAAATCGGTTGGAGAAGAAGCAATACTCACTATTGAAAATCAAAATTTAGAATTCAATGATTTTTATCGATCGATGCTTCCAAATCACTTTTCGCTACTTGCAAAAAAAACAGAAAGCGCAAAATTCTTTGATCAAAGTACCTTAAAAAAAAGAATTGAAGATCAAGAATTATATGCAAAATCTAAATCAGATGCTATTAAATCTGCTATTGAAGAAATTTTACCTGAGCTCATAAGATTGTATTACCAATCAGAATCTCTTTATCAACAACTCTTACAAACTAAATTAGTATTAAAAAGTATTATTCCGTTAGCGGTTTTAAACAACATCAATCAAGAATTATCTATTATCAAAGAAGATAATAATATTCGATTGAATGCGGAGTTTAATCAATTAATATCTGACAATATTCAAGATCAACCGGCTCCTTTTATTTATGAAAGAATTGGTCAGAAGTTTCTGCATTATTTCATTGACGAAATGCAAGACACCTCGGTTTTACAATGGAAAAACCTGATTCCATTAATAGATAACTCTTTGTCACAAGAATACACAAGTTTACTATTGGTGGGAGATGGGAAGCAAGCAATTTACAGATGGCGTGGAGGAAAAGCTTCTCAATTTATAAAACTAGGTTCTGAGAATGAAATCTCTGAAAACCCTTTTATAATAGAAAAGAAAGTAAAAGAATTGGGAATTAATTTCAGAAGTTTTAGTGAGATTATCAAGTTCAATAATTTATTTTTTAAACATGTTTCTCAGTTTATTCAAAAACCATCCTATGCTGATTTATTTTTGGAGAAATCTCATCAAGAAGAAAATGAAAATAAAGGCGGTTATGTTTCTCTTTCGTTTCTAGAAAAATTGGAAGATAAAGAAGAAGATGAAATTAAATATGCTCAAAAAGTATATGAAACAATTCAACAATTAGACTCAAGAACACCTCTAGGAGATGTTTGTGTTTTGGTAAGAAAGCGAAAAGAAGGAGTACTTATTGCAAATTATTTGTCTGAAAAAAATATTGAAATTGTTTCCTCCGAAACCTTGCTGCTTAGTAATAGTAAAAAGGTCAATTTTATCATTAATTTTTTAAAATATTCGTTGCAATCTAATGATAAAGAAAGTTTGCTAGAGATGTTAAACTTTTTGCATCAACATCTTCAAATTAAAGTTGATAGACATGCCTTTTTTGTAGAAATGATTCAGCTTACTATTCAAGAGCTTTTGGAAGCGTTCATAAAGTATGATTGTCATTTTGATTTGATTGAATATCATCAATCTCCGTTTTATGAAAAAATAGAACAGCTTATTAGAACCTTTAATTTACAAGACAAGACTGATGCGTATGTTCAGTTTTTTTTAGATGAGGTTTTAACGCAACAACAAAAAGAATCTAGTATTCAAGATTTTTTAGATTTCTGGGAAAATAAGAAAGATAAATTAAGTGTTGTTACTTCCGAAAATCCAAATGCAGTTAAAATTATGACCATTCATAAATCGAAAGGTTTAGAATTTCCAATAGTAATTTTTCCTTGTGATTTAGATCTTTATCAAGATATAAAACCAAAGACTTGGTTAGAGAATGATTTTAATAATTTTCCAGAATTGATGGTTTCTTTAACAAAGGAAATACAATATGCAAACAAACAAGGGAAAGAAATTTATGATGAAAGACGAACAGAATTAGAATTAGATAGTTTCAATCTTTTATATGTTGCTCTGACTAGAGCAGCTGAACAATTGCACATTATTACTGAAAAAAAATTGGATAAAAAGGGAATAGAAAATCCAAGATATTATTCGGGAGTTTTTATTTCTTTCTTAAAAGAAAATAATTTATGGGATGATGACAAAAATGAATATTCTTTTGGGTCTTTTGTGAATATAGAACCTTTAGAAAAACAAGATTTAACAAGTCAAATTCAAGAAGAGTTTATAAGTACCCCATGGAAGAATCACAACATTAATTTATTAGCTAGTTCTTCTAAGTTATGGGGAACTAAAAGAGGTGAAGCCAAAGACTATGGAAACTTTCTACATAAAATACTATCTGAAGTCATTACCAAAGAAGATGTTGCCGTTGTTTTAGAAAAACAAATTCAACAAGGAGAATTAAGTTTAGAAGAAAAAAATCAATTACAAGAAATTATCTCGAGTATTATTTCACATCCAAAATTAAAAGAGTACTATTCAAAAGATGTTACAGTATATAATGAAAGAGAGATTGTGCATAACAATCAAATAGTAATTCCAGATAGATTAGTCTTTGACAAAGAAAAGAAAGTGACCATTATAGATTATAAAACAGGAGTTTCAAATAAAGAACATCATTTTCAATTAGAGAATTATGCGAGCGTTTTAGAGTCTTTAAATTATTCAGTTAAAAAAAAGGTGCTCATTTATAGTAATGAAAAAATATCTGTAGAAGAATTTTAAAGTATTTTTATACTCTCAAAACAAATCAAAAACTTTATACAAACAACTATGTACGGAGCAATAAAAGAACATTTACAAAAAGAATTAGAGGAGATAAAAGAAGCCGGATTATATAAATCAGAACGCATCATTACATCTTCACAAGATGCCGTGATTAAAATATCAACTGGAGAAGAAGTGATTAATTTTTGTTCAAATAACTATTTAGGCTTATCTAATAATCCAGAAGTTATTCAGGCTGCAAAAGATACAATGGACACTCATGGTTTCGGAATGTCTTCAGTTAGATTTATTTGCGGAACACAGGATATTCATAAAAACCTTGAAGCAAAAATTGCAGAATTTTATCAAACAGAAGACGCCATTCTATATGCTGCAGCTTTTGATGCCAATGGAGGTGTTTTCGAGCCTTTACTATCAAAAGAAGATGCCATTATTTCAGATAGTTTAAATCACGCTTCAATTATTGACGGGGTTCGTTTATGTAAAGCGGCTAGATATCGTTATGAAAATAATAATATGGAAGCGCTAGAAGAACAGTTAATAGAGGCTTCAAAACAAAACCATCGTTATAAAATTATTGTAACTGATGGAGTTTTTTCAATGGATGGAATCGTGGCTAAATTAGATGAGATATGCGATTTAGCTGATAAATATGATGCATTGGTTATGATTGATGAATGTCATGCAACAGGTTTTATAGGAGCAACAGGTCGTGGAACTCTTGAATTAAAGAATGTTTTAGGAAGAATTGACATCATAACTGGGACTCTAGGAAAAGCTTTAGGAGGTGCTATGGGGGGTTATACAACTGGGAAAAAAGAAATTATCGAAATTTTACGCCAAAGATCAAGGCCCTATTTATTTTCTAACTCATTAGCTCCAGCAATCGTAGGTGCATCTTTAAAGGTGTTTGAAATTTTGTCAAATGATACTTCTTTAAGAGATAAACTTGAATGGAATACAAACTACTTTAGAAAAAAAATGGAACAAGCTGGGTTTGATTTGGTAGGCGCTGATGCGGCTATAGTGCCAGTGATGCTGTACGATGCTAAGCTTTCTCAGACAATGGCAAATAAACTTTTAGAAGAAGGGATTTATGTAATCGGTTTCTTTTTCCCTGTAGTCCCGAAAGAAAAAGCAAGAATTAGAGTGCAACTATCTGCAGCCCATACAAAAGAACATTTAGACAAAGCAATTAGCTCATTTATTAAAATTGGAAAGCAATTACAAGTCATATAAGTAAGAAAAACTTGTATTTGTTATAACTTTTTGTAGATTTGTCTTTGTAAATAGTAACGAACAAGTTACTTTTGTTCAATATAAGAAACTTTAAATTCAAACTTTTAATAATGAAACGATTAAAACTAGCTATGATAGCTTTATTTACGTTAGTAACTTTTAGTAACGTAAATGCACAAGATTCTAATAACCCTTGGGCTGTTAGTATTGGTGTTAATGCTCTTGATGTGAGATTAGGAAATGATTTTTCTGATCATCTTAATGATAACTACGGTACTTCAGATTGGAATATTTTACAAATGATTTCAAGAATCACAGGTGAAAAATACTTAAGTGATGGTTTCACCATTCAATTTGCAGCATCTGTAAATCAAATTCAAACAATTAACAGAAAGAACGATTCAGACTTAATCTATTATTCTCTTGATGCTAACATTAAGTATGATCTTGATGGTTTAGTAGGAAAGATTTTTGGAGGTACAACTCCTTATTTTAATCCTTTTATCTATGCTGGGGGTGGTTATTCATCACTTGATAGTAGAGGAGAGGGGATGTTTAATTACGGATGGGGTTTCAATGTATGGTTAAGTGAAACAGTAGGTATCGTTTACCAAACAGGATCTAAAGAGTCTTTTGCTGACAATGTACCTTCACATTTCCAACACTCTTTAGGAGTTGTTTTTAGATTTGGTGGTGTAGAGTCTTTGTAAATAGTAACGAACAAGTTACTTTTGTTCAAAATAAAAAACTTTAAATTTAAACTTTTAATAATGAAACGATTAAAACTAGCTATGATAGCTTTATTTACGTTAGTAACTTTTAGTAACGTAAATGCACAAGATTCTAATAACCCTTGGGCTGTTAGTATTGGTGTTAATGCTCTTGATGTGAGATTAGGAAATGATTTTTCTGATCATCTTAATGATAACTACGGTACTTCAGATTGGAATATTTTACAAATGATTTCAAGAATCACAGGTGAAAAATACTTAAGTGATGGTTTCACCATTCAATTTGCAGCATCTGTAAATCAAATTCAAACAATTAACAGAAAGAACGATTCAGACTTAATCTATTATTCTCTTGATGCTAACATTAAGTATGATCTTGATGGTTTAGTAGGAAAGATTTTTGGAGGTACAACTCCTTATTTTAATCCTTTTATCTATGCTGGGGGTGGTTATTCATCACTTGATAGTAGAGGAGAGGGGATGTTTAATTACGGATGGGGTTTCAATGTATGGTTAAGTGAAACAGTAGGTATCGTTTACCAAACAGGATCTAAAGAGTCTTTTGCTGACAATGTACCTTCACATTACCAACACTCTTTAGGAGTTGTTTTTAGATTTGGTGGTGTAGATACTGACGGTGACGGAATCTATGACAAAGAAGATGCTTGTCCAGAAGTAGCAGGATTAAAAGAATTTAACGGTTGTCCAGATTCTGACGGAGATGGTATCAAAGACGGAGACGATTCTTGTCCAAATGTTGCTGGTTTAGCTACATTAAACGGTTGTCCTGATGCTGATGGCGATGGAATTGCTGATAAAGACGATATGTGTCCTAATGATAAAGGAACAAAAGCTAACAACGGATGTCCTGATACTGACGGAGACGGTGTAGTTGATAAAGATGACAAATGTGCTACTGTTGCAGGTCCTAAAGCTAACGGAGGATGTCCTTGGCCAGATACTGACGGAGACGGAGTATTAGATAAAGACGATAACTGTAAGAATGAAGCAGGTCCTGCATCTAACAATGGATGTCCAGAGCCAGTTATTTCTGATGTAGCTGAAGCTAAAATTGGTGAGTTTGCAAAAACTATCTTATTTAACTCAGGAAGAACTAATTTTAAAGCGGGAGTTTCTGAAAAATTAGACGGTATTGTTAAAATTATGCAAGAATTCCCAAAATCGACATTTGCTGTAGGTGGTCATACAGATAGTACTGGTAGTAAAAAGATCAATGATGGGCTGTCTCAAAAGAGAGCTGAAGCTGTAATGAATTATTTAACTTCTAAAGGAGTAGATCCTTCAAGATTATCAGCTAAAGGTTATGGTTCAGTTAATCCAATTGACTCTAATGATACTAGAGCAGGAAGAGCTAACAACAGAAGAGTAGAAATTAAAGTTACTAATGAGTAATTTTTAATCTAAAATATTCAAAAAGCCTCATCATATGATGAGGCTTTTTTTTTGGCACTTTTTCAAAATAATATAATTAAAAAACTTTTCATTTTCAGGGAAATAAATTACCTTTGCACCCTAAAATAAGAGGTGTTTGTATCTCTTTTCAAGAATTTAATTTAAAGTAAGAATAATGTCTACAATAACAGGTAAAGTTTCTCAAATTATCGGTCCAGTAATTGATGTTGAATTTAACACAGAGTCTGAACTTCCAAAGATTTATGATTCATTAGAAATTAAAAAAACTGATGGTTCTATTTTAGTTTTAGAGGTTCAACAGCATATTGGAGAAGATACAGTACGTACTATTTCTATGGATGCAACTGATGGTTTACAAAGAGGACAAGAAGTTGTCGCAACTGGTAATCCAATTCAAATGCCTATCGGAGGAGATATATACGGAAGATTGTTTAATGTAACAGGTGATGCAATTGATGGTTTAGGAAATTTACCAAAAGAAGGTAAAGACGGACTACCAATTCACAGGTCAGCTCCAAAATTTGAAGACCTTTCAACTTCTACTGAAGTATTGTTTACAGGAATTAAAGTAATTGACTTAATTGAGCCGTATGCAAAAGGAGGTAAAATTGGATTATTTGGTGGAGCCGGAGTAGGTAAAACTGTATTAATTCAGGAGTTAATTAATAATATCGCCAAAGGACACGGTGGACTTTCAGTATTCGCAGGAGTAGGAGAAAGAACTCGTGAAGGAAATGATTTATTGAGAGAGATGTTAGAATCTGGAATTATCAAATATGGTGATGATTTTATGCACTCTATGGAAGAAGGAGGATGGGATTTATCTAAAGTAGATAAACCTGGAATGAAAGATTCTAAAGCTACCTTCGTATTTGGACAAATGAATGAGCCACCTGGAGCACGTGCAAGAGTAGCATTATCTGGATTAACTATTGCAGAATATTTCCGTGATGGAGCTGGAGAAGCACAAGGAAAAGATGTACTTTTCTTCGTTGATAATATCTTCCGTTTTACACAAGCAGGTTCTGAGGTATCAGCACTTTTAGGGCGTATGCCATCAGCAGTAGGTTACCAACCAACATTAGCTACAGAAATGGGAGCTATGCAAGAAAGAATTACTTCTACTAAGAAAGGATCTATTACATCTGTACAAGCAGTTTATGTACCTGCAGATGATTTAACAGATCCAGCACCAGCAACAACGTTTGCTCACCTAGATGCAACAACTGTATTATCTCGTAAGATTGCCGAGTTAGGAATTTATCCAGCAGTAGATCCATTAGATTCTACATCTAGAATTTTAACAGCAGACATCTTAGGTGACGAACATTATGATTGTGCTCAAAGAGTAAAAGAATTATTACAGAGATATAAAGAATTACAAGATATTATTGCAATTTTAGGAATGGAAGAATTATCTGAAGAAGATAAATTAGCCGTATCTAGAGCAAGACGTGTACAACGTTTCTTATCGCAACCTTTCCATGTTGCTGAACAATTTACTGGTATTCCTGGAGTATTAGTTGATATTAAAGAAACAATCAAAGGATTTAACATGATTATGGATGGAGAGTTAGATCATTTACCAGAAGCAGCATTTAACTTAAAAGGTACAATTGAAGAAGCAATTGAAGCTGGAGAGAAAATGTTAGCAGAAGCATAATAAAAACAAAACCTATGCATTTAGAAGTTGTATCACCAGAAGCTGTATTGTTTTCATCTAAAGTAGATTCTATCTCTGTACCAGGTACAGGAGGAGAATTTCAGATGTTAAATAATCACGCAGCTATTGTTTCTACTTTAAAAGCAGGAACTGTTAAGATTCATGTTCATACACAAGAACATTTAAATTTGGATGATTTACATGGTAAGATTGTATCTCAAGCAGATGATGATAAGATTTTAACAATTGCCATTCAATCAGGAACAATTGAAATGAAAGACAACAAAGCAATTATTTTAGTTGATTAATTAAATCAGTTAGAATTCTTTTAAAACAAAAATCCCAACCTTTAGGTTGGGATTTTTGTTTTCACTTTTCAAACAATTTTAAGAAAACTAGTTTGCAGTAATTTTAATATTATCTAGTTCGTATGTACCGTCGAATCCAGAGTTTCCATTTCCTATATATCTAAACGCAAAGTAAACATTAGGACCAGTTCCACAGGAAAGATCTACAATTCCAGAATCAAACCAAGTAGAAAATAAATCTGAATCTTGTGTTATATATGCAGCAGGGATTAAACCCCATGTAGCATTTGAAATACTATCTGTAGTACCATCCCAATTGCTAGAAAACAAGATCTCCATAGTACTACCATCAGAGAAACTATTAGATGTTTGAAAAGATAATGTAACTCCTGTATTAGTGTTTAAATCTATTGCAGGTGTAATCAACCATCCTATATTGCTTGTATCTCCTGAATTAAAAGAATTCATTCTAGCTGATATTCCTAAAGACGAATTAGAACCTCCAGCAGTATATGCCTCCCAACTTTCTGAGCCAGCTTCAATATAGTTTGTCCATCCATTTCCTGTTATTGGAGATGATCGAGTTTGTGTCTCAAAAGCATCTTCAAATAAAATAGTTGGACCTTCTGTAGTTGCTAAACCACAATCTAAGGAAGTAGGGTCGCATCTCACGTCGTTATTGAAATTAAGATCTTCTGGAGAATTGATGACTAATGTGTAAAATTCATCAAAGAAATCTCTTGTTAATATACCATCAATATTTCCTCTGTTTATGGGTAAAGGAAGTGCTTTAAAGTCTGAGAACGTACTTGTGCTTAAGATAACACTTGCATTATCTAGACATGTTTCTATAGTTCTTTCACCATCAAATTCATCTGAAACTTCACCGGCAAAAGTTAATGGCCTGCTTCCCAAAACTTCATTTCTATTAAATTGCACATCATTTAATCTTATGAAAAGACTTTCTTTATCATTAGAGAAATCTCTAATAGTTAGTTCTAATGGAATAATAGTTGCCACTTCAGCATCTCTAATGATATGTTTATTTCTCAATGCAGAAGAAATTTTTGCTAAGCCTGTCCCGTCTTGGATACCAATTTGTAGAACACCATTGTTTTCAGCAACAGATAAACCATCTAACTTAATATAAACCTTTCTACCAAATTCATAAAATGTATATAAAGGATTTACATCAACCTTAACGGTTATTCCTGCCGTTGGATTAGAAGTTTTATCTTGTAATACAATTTCCTCAAAAAAGTTTCCGCCTTCATCACTAGAAATTACATAACCAGACATATACCTACTTCCACCATTTGTGAGTTGATTATAAGTGAAGATTTCTCCACGTTGTGTGAATTCACCTAATACTGAATTAATATCTGTTACAATATCATTAACTCCTGGAGTAAATGAAACATCTGCAGATACGGGAATATTTAAATTGTCGTTTTCTACACAAGTATTAAAACTTAAGAGCCCAATAAAAAGGATGAATAATTGAATTTTTTTAAATGTTTTCATTTGTTTTTATTTTAAGTTTATTAAAATCTTACGTTAAGATTAATGAAGTAGGTAGTTCCATTCCCAAAGAAATATCGGTTTCCAAATAATGCACCGTTTTCTTGACTTTGTTCTTGAATTTGATCTCTATAACCAACCCTTCTAGACTGTTCAAAACCACCTGTTTTGTACTCTTTATTGAAAAGGTTATTGATAGTAGCAAAGAATCCAAGGTAGTAGTCACCTATTTTCCATGATTTACCACCGATTACATTCACCAACAGATAACTATTAAATTGTTCTTGTTGTAATAATCCTATGGCTACATTTTGATCATAATCGTTATAGGCGTAACCGGTGATGTTTCCTCCTTGAGCTAAGACATTGTCTGGAATTAAGTCAAAGTCCATTGCAAAAGCTGCGGTTCTTTTTAAGGCACTAGCGTCTGCAAAAGCTCTAGAGAAATGATTGGCTGTAGCACCAATCCACCAGTAATCTGGGTCTCTATATTCAAAACCAAATTGCAGTGCTCTTTCTGGACCACCAGCGACATGCAGACCTTTTAATTTAGTGGTTCCATCACCAAAAGTGACATTATTTACAAAGTCATCACTTGCATAGTATATATTAGGATTATTACTGAATGTAAATTGACCAATACCCACAGTAGCTTTTAATTTAATGGTTGGTGTTACTTGAGCTGAGATGCCTAATTCTCCACCAAAATTTCTTCGTTCAATATTGGTCATTATTTCTTGAGTAAATGTAGCTCCGCTTTCGGTGAAGAAGAACCCAATATCAGTGCCATCTTTAAAACCAGCATAATACCCGGTTAATCTGGCTGATATTTTGGGCGTTCTTAAAATATAACTTGTATCAAAAGTGCTGATTTTTTCACTTAGTAGTTCATCAACAATATTGTTGTTTTGCCTTGGATTTTCAAATGAGTTTCTAATTGTGGTAGCTTTTGTTAAGTATCCAGCATTAAAGTTTACGATATGTTGACCAGATATTTTATAGGTAAGTCCGCCTTTTAGACCATAATTATTAAAATTAAGTTGGTCACTTTCTCCAAAGGATAGATTTCCAGAAAAAAATCCGTTTTCATATAACCCGTTTCTTTGATAAGTAGTGTTGCTTGTTTTAACCGCGGTATAAAATTCTATTTTAGAATAATTGAACTGAGCTTGAACAAAAGCATCAGAAACATTAGCTTTCATTTCATAGTTGTATTTGTAGCGTTCACCAACAGCTACAATTCTATTAGGGTTTTGTAAATCACTCTGAGCAAGGTTACTTAAAATTTGTTCATTTTGTGAAGCTTGATTTTCTTCAGCAAAGAAATCAATATCTAAATATCCTGTTCCTCCAAGTAAGTTTTTAATTTTCGCATAGGTTTCATTTCTCAATTTTCTATAATTGATGGCAGCGTTTAACTGAATATTTTCTGAGATTTCTGTGTATAAAATTGAATTAAATGAAAATAATGTATCATCTATTCGGTCTTCTTGCAATACATAAATTGAATTATATCCTAAAGAACTCTGAATTTGATTTGCCTTAAATAAATCATTCCAATTAAACTGACCGTTGTCTACAAATTCTTGCTGCGCTATAAAAGCTTGCGAATATTGAAAAGGAGTTGGATTGGCATCTTGCAAGTAAAAACTAGGTAAGTTTTGATAATAGGCAGGAGAAGGGTTTCTTGCTCCGCCTAAATAAGTGTCTTGTCCATTGATAGTGACCAATCTTGTTCCCCCATTATCGATTCTTGTATTTCCTGTAAATCCAAACTGATAAGAAATATTTGTATTTAGCGTTGTTGTTTTAGAAATATCCCAATAATGATTTAACATAAAGATTGGTTCTATAATTTTTCTTTCTCTAGAGTTTTTTACATTTCCATCAATTTTACCCCAAAAAGGATTGTATTGTCTTCCTTTTAATCTGTAGATTTCATCAGTTAAAGCCATAGAACGACCTCTTCTATTTTGAGCATAAATAAAGTTGAAGTTTACACTATGATGTTCTCCTAGTTGTTTTTCAACTGCAGCAAAAAATGAATTGGAATCATATAAAGTTCCTTCAACGTATCCTTCGTCTCCAAATCTTCTAGAAGCTAATACTGCAAAAGACCATCCTTTTTCTGAAACCCCAGAACTGTAGCTTGCCATAACACGACCTTGATAACTTCTGTTTGCTGTTGCATAAGAAATTCTGCCGCCTTCACTATACCTAGACGCTCTCATGGTTATGCTGTTAGTTCCTGCGAGATCTCCAAAGGTGTTTTCACTCGGGTTTATGCCAGAGGTAAATACTTGATTTCTTTGTAAATCGTTCAATCCTCCCCAATTTGACCATTGGGGTCGGCCATTTAATAGCTTATTCATTTCTAAACCATTAATTAAAACTTTCCCATTTGCATTATCCAAACCTCTAGGTCTAAAAAATGTGGCGCTAAAGTCAAATGCAGCAGCACTAAAGTAAATGTCTCTTGAAGATTGAAGTAATCCTGCGATGTTGTCTGTAAAACCTTCATCAGCATTTAATTCATCATCAGTGATGTTAATAATACTAATATCTTCCTCTTCTGAAAGATCTTTGTACATAAGAATTGTGCCTAAATTGATAGCAATACCCTTTAATTCTATTGGGAGTTTTTGAGTTTCATAAGAATCAAAGTTCACTTGCAGAACATAAGATCCATTGGGTAGATTTTCTAGTAAAAACCGACCGTTTTGACCTGTAAGAACAACAATTTTTGTTCTTAAAAGAGTTACAGAAACGTTTTGTAATGGGTTTTTAGAATAGCTGTCTACAACTATTCCTCTAATGGCGTTTTGGGCTTGTATTTCATATAGAAATAACAACCCAAAGATCGCCATAGCAATCTTTTTTTTCATAAAATTTTATTTTCATAGCACATTAAAGATAAATATTTTTTTCTTAAAGCCTAAATATTCAGATAGTTTTTTAAGTTTGTAAGAAAATAATTGCTATGAAAAAAATGATACTAATCCTTTTATGGATTGTTTTAAGCATGCCCAAATGCTTTTCTCAAAACTATGGTACATCATATAAAATTAGAACTGTAGCGTTTTATAATCTAGAAAATTTATTTGATACTATTAATGATATTACTAAAAACGATGAGGCAAGTCCGATGATGGAATTGAAGGGAAATCGCTCTCAAGTATATTGGGATAAAATTGATAAGTTGGCTACCGTGATTTCTTTAATAGGTAAAGACAAATCAAATACGAGTCCCGCTATTATTGGAGTCTCTGAAGTTGAAAATCGAGCTGTTTTAGAAGATTTAATACATTCAGACAAGTTGAAATCTAAAGGTTATAGAATTATTCATTATGATTCTCCTGATAAAAGAGGGATCGATGTCGCTTTATTATACCAACAAAGGTATTTTACACCTATACATCATGAAGTTTTTACTCCTAGAATTTACAATAATGGTTACAAAGTATATACTAGAGATCAATTATTAGTTTCAGGATATTTAGATGATGAATTAATTCATGTGATTGTAAATCATTGGCCATCTAGAAGAGGAGGAGAAGAAGAGAGTAGGCCCTTGCGAGAAAAGGCTGCGTATCAAAACATGAAAATTATTGAGCAAATAAGACAGAAAGAAGAGTCTCCGAAGATATTATTAATGGGTGATTTTAACGATGATCCAATTAATAGTAGTTTTAAAAAAGTGTTGAAAACCAAGTCGGAAAAGAAAAATGTTGCGAAAGAAGATTTGTATAATCCATATGAAAGGATGTTTAAAAAAGGATTTAACACCTTAGGATATAGAGATAATATTAATCTGTTTGATCAAATTGTTATTACTTCAACACTCTTAGATACTGGAAAAAAAGATTATTCAACTTATAAAATGTTTAAAGCTGCTATCTTTAATAAAAGTTTTCTGACAACTAATAAAGGACGTTATAAAGGATATCCTTTTAGAAGCTTTTCTTACGGAGCATATTCTGGTGGCTACAGTGATCATTATCCTGTGTATATCTATTTGATTAGAGAGAAATAAAAACTAAGGACAGTATTTAAAGCACTTATTTTATGTCTTTTAGCAGCAGTTGAATAGAGGTTCTTCCATTCCATTCATTTTCATCTAAAGAATAGGCGATGTCAAAATCATTTTCAATCAATTTCATTTTATCACCCAAGCCAAAACCAATAGCATTATAAGTTTTACGATCTGCACCATAAATAATATTTAATTTGATATGACTTTTATCTGAACCTACAGTTTTACCAAATCCATTATCTCTTACAGAAGTTGTTGTAAAAACAGGTTTCATATTTTGAGGGCCAAAAGGAGCCATTTGTTGTAAAATTCTGAAAAACTTTGGAGTAATATCAGACAACTCTAATTCGGCATCTATCGTAATTTCGGGAATCAATAATTCTCTTTCAATAGAAGCTTCTACAACTTCTTCAAATTTATTTTTAAAAGCGGTATAATTTTTAGGATCTAATGTTAAACCAGCGGCATATTTATGTCCGCCAAATTGTTCAATAAATTCTGAACATTTCTCTAAAGCATCATAGACATCAAAACCTTTTACAGATCTAGCAGAAGCAGCTAATTTATCGCCACTTTTAGTAAAAACTAAGGTGGGTCTGTAATAGGTTTCAATACATCGAGAAGCAACAATTCCAATGACGCCTTTATGCCATTTTTCATCAAAAACTACGGTTGTAAATCGTTCTTTTTCTTCGTTTTTTTCAATCTGAAGTAAAGCCTCTTTGGTAATTTGAGCATCTAACTCTCTTCTGTCTGTATTATATTCGTTGATTGCTTTTGCATATTCTAGTGCTTGCTCAAAGTTGGCTTCTGTTAGTAATACAACCGCCGAATTTCCATGTTTTATTCTTCCGGCGGCATTAATTCTAGGAGCTATTATAAAAACTACATCAGTAATGGTTAGCTCTTTTTTATCCAGCTGATGAATGATGGCTTTAATTCCATTTCTTGGATTCGAATTAATTACCTGTAATCCAAAATAGGCCAACACTCTATTTTCACCATTCATTGGAACAATGTCGGCTGCAATTGCCGTGGCGACTAAATCTAGATATTGAGTTAAATCGTCAATTGTTTGATTTCTTTTTGATGCTAGTGCCTGAACTAGTTTAAAACCAACTCCACAACCGCATAATTCGTCGTAAGGATAGGTACAATCTTTTCTTTTAGGATTTAAAATAGCAGTAGCTTTTGGAATTACCTCTCCCGGTTTATGATGATCACAAATTATAAAATCAATATTTTTTTCGGAGGCATAAGCTACTTTTTCAATGGCTTTGATTCCACAATCTAATGCAATAATCAAGGTAAAGTCATTGTCTGAGGCAAAATCAATTCCTTGATAAGAGATACCATATCCTTCATCATACCTATCCGGAATATAAGTAGCTATATTAGAAGCTATAGTTCTTAAATAGGAGGCAACTAAAGAAACAGCAGTCGTTCCGTCTACATCATAATCACCATACACTAAAATATTTTCCTTATTAGCAATAGCTTTTTCAATTCTAGCAACCGCAACATCCATGTCTTTTAACAAGAACGGATCATGAAGTTCATCTAAAGATGGGCGGAAGAATTTTTTGGCTTCCTCAAAATTTGAAATACCTCGTTGTACTAGAATTTTCGATAGTGTTTTATCTATCGAGAGCTCCTTGGAAAGTTGATGTACAGTAGTAGGATTGGGATCTGTTTTTAAAGTCCAACGCATAGCAATTTTTTATTGCTCATGAAGATACACATCTGTGGTTACTTTTGCAAATTGACGGAACATTTCCATCACGCCACAATATTGATCGATAGATAATTTAACCGCCTTATTTATTTTATCTTCTTGTAAGTCGCTTCCATAAAAGTGATATTCAACAGCTACTTTGTGGTAATATTTTGGATGTTCTTCGGTGAGTTCTCCGTGAACAATCATTTTAAAATCGTCAATTTCTGCTCTCATTTTTTTCAATAAAGAAACCACATCTAAACCAGAACAACCTGCCAAAGAAGAAAGCATTAATGCTTTAGGTCCAAGACCTTTATTTTCGCCTCCGTGCTCGGGAGAAGTATCAATTAAAACCTTATGTCCACTTGGGTTGTCAGATTCAAAAAGCATGTTTTGTTTCCAGACTGTAGTTACTGTATTACTTGCCATATTTATGATTTTTTTAAATTGTTTGATGTTGTATCTTTACAAAAGTAATGACTAAGATTTAAAAACCCCTACAATTTCATCAGAATGCAATTTTCTAAAATATTAATCACTTTTTTTTTATTTATAGGATTAGTGACGATTGGTTTTTCACAAAATAATTTACCGCCAGAAGTTGATGCAAGTGGAAGACAAGCATATTGTCCATCCACGGATATCAAAATAGCTACTGATTTTGCAATTACAGATCCAGATGATAATGCCGTTGATGCTTTTTTTATACAAATATCATCCGGTTATGTTTTAAATACAGATAGATTATTGCTTTCTGGGAGTCATCCAAATATTACCAGTTCTTGGGATCCTCAAGAAGGAAAGTTAACCTTATCACCATTAGGTGGAGGGCAAATTTTACACACGGATCTTATTCCTGCTGTGAGAGATATAGTTTATCAAAGTTTAAATACAAATGTTTCTGGAGAGAGATTCTTTTCGCTAACTGTTGGAGATGCAAATTTTCTTCCCTCTACAGGTCATTTTTATGAATATGTTGCTGCCCCATTAATAGATTGGGAAGCCGCAAGACAACAGGCAGAAAACAGAACTTATTTTGGATTACAAGGATATTTAGTAACTATTTTAACACCCGATGAAGCTCAATTAACTGGAGAACAGGCTCCTGGTACTGGTTGGATTGGTGGTAGTGATGCAGCTCAAGAAGGAGTTTGGAGATGGGTAACAGGTCCTGATGCAGGATTAATTTTTTGGAATGGAGGTGTCAATGGAACGACACCTAATTTTGCTTTTTGGAATCAAAACGAACCTAATAATCAAGGACCAGAACATTATGCTCATATTACTGATGACAGTGTGACAAATACTCCTGGATCTTGGAATGATCTTCCAATTGCTGGAGGAAATGGACCTTATGAACCTAAAGGGTATCTAGTTGAATATGGAGGAATGCCAGGTGATCCGGTCTTAAATATTTCTGCAAGTACAAGTGTTTATATTCCTCAAATAGTTTCAACTTCTAATGAAAACAATTGCCCAGGAGGTACAGTTACACTTGCAGCTACAGCAAATGAAGGAACCATTTTTTGGTATGATTCATCAACTGGAGGAACTCTTTTAAGTTCTGGAAATACTTTTACTACACCAGCACTAAATACTTCTACAACTTATTTTGCAGCAGCTGCACCTGAAGGATGTCCTTCAACAAATAGAGTACCGGTAACAGCTATAATTAACGATTTACCAGTAGTAACCAATCCAGTTCTTTTAGCTTTATGTGATGATGATCAAGACGGATTTATAAACATGGATTTAACTTCTGTGAATTCTGATATTTCCACCAACTTTACCAATGAAACATTTCAATACTATCCCAGTCAGGTTGATGCAGAAAATGATACCAACGAGATTACAAGTCCAACAAATTACACGAATGATTCTTTTACAAACGATGTTGTTTGGGTAAGAACCATTAATACTAACGATTGTTTTGTACTATCACAAATAAACATTGAAGTTAGCAATACAAATCTTCCAAGTGGTTTTCAGCGAGTTTTTAATGTCTGTGACGATTATTTAGATATCAATGGAAATGATACTGCTAATAATGATGATCGCGATGGTGTGAGTACTTTTGATTTTAGCTCAGTTACCAATGATATTATTGGTTTGTTTCCTGCAAATCAATCCTTTAATATTAGCTATTACAGAACATTGGCAGATGCAAATTCATCTACCAATGCAATTATTGATCCTAGTAATTATAGAAATATCGGTTTTGTAAATTCGCAACAAATTTTTGTAAGAATAGAAAATCCTGCCAATAGTACTTGTTTATATGTAGGTCCTCATATTACCTTAATTGTGGATCCTGTACCAGTTTCTAATCCTGTTACTAATATTGAAGTTTGTGATGATACTAACGATGGAAATGATACCAATGGATTTGTTCAATCGATTAATTTAGAGAGTCAAACGGCAAGAATTCTTGGAACACAAGATCCAACAAATTTCACCGTAAGCTATCATGAATCTAGCGCTGAAGCAAGCTCAGGAACGAACCCATTAAGTTCTCCATTTACAAATACAATAGTAAATCAACAAACTATTTATATTAGAGTAACTAATAACACCACCGGTTGTTTTATAGATAGAGCAAGTTTTGATGTCATTATAAATCCATTACCAACAATTACAGCGAATGTTGAATTAAAACAGTGTGATGATGATACCGATGGTTTTTCTGATTTTAATTTAAACGAAGCTGCAACAGATATTTCTACAAATTTTGCAAATGAAACCTTTGTGTTTTATCCGACATTGAATGATGCAGAAAATGATACCAATCAAATTTCAAATCCAACAACTTTTACCAACAGAACTGTTACTACAGATATTGTTTGGGCTAGATCAATTTCAGCTTTTGGATGTTTCCGTATCTCAGAAGTAACCTTAACGGTTTCTACAACCGGAATTCCGCCAAGTTTTCAAAGAAGCTTTACCGAGTGTGATGATTTCTTAGATATTGATGGTAATGATACTATAAATAATGATGAAGCAGATGGAGTTACTGCGTTTGACTTTAGTGCTGTAACTGCAGAAGTTAGAGCGTTGTTTCCTTCAACTCAACAATTAACAATTACGTATTACAGAAATCAAGCGGATGCTTTAGCGGAATTAGACCCAATAGCCGATCCAAGTAACTATCGTAATATTGGATATCCAATTACGCAGACAATATTTATTCGTGTAGATAGTAATTTAGATAACGATTGCCTTGGTTTTGGTTCTCATATAACTCTAAATGTAGATCCTGTTCCAACAGCAGATCCTGTGCTAGATTTAGAATTGTGTGACAATGCTGATGATGGTAACTTCACCAACGGTTTTGTACAAACTTTTGATATCGAAAGTCAAACTAGTACCATTCTAGGAGCACAAGATCCTGCTAATTTTACAGTTACCTATCATACCACCGCTGCTGATGGACTTTCAGGAGCTAATGCCATTACCAATACAAGTATGTACGAAAACACGACTGCTAATCAGCAAACTATTTTTGTACGTGTTACCAATAATATAACCGGATGTTTTACCAATCATACCTCTTTTGATTTGATTGTAAATCCATTACCGATTGCTAATTTTGTAGAAGATATAGAAGTTTGTGATGATGACTCAGATGGCTCTGCTCAAAATGGATTTTCACAAAATATTAATCTAGAATTACAAACAGCGGGAATTCTTGGCACCCAAGATCCTGCTCAATTCATTGTCACTTATCACACCAGTTTAGCGGATGCACAAGCTGGGACAAATGCTTTAACGAGTCCGTTTACCAATACCGTTCAAAATCAACAAATTATTCACGTTCGAGTTTTTAATTCTATAACCCAATGTGCTAACGGAATTTCTAACTTCAATGTTATTATAAATTCAGAACCAACTACTGATGATGTTTCTGATCTTTTATATTGTGATGATGATTTAGATGGGGATGATACCAATGGTTTTGTTCAAAACATCGATTTAGATAGTCAAATTCCAGGAATTTTAGGATCACTTCAAGATGAAGATGATTTTACGGTAACTTTCCATGAAACACAAGCAGATGCAATTGCGGGAACTGGAGCTTTATCAAGTCCATATACCAATACCACCCAAGGTCGACAAACAATTTTTGTAAGAGTTATCAATGACGATACCGGTTGTGTTAATGATAATGACACCTTTGATATTGTGGTGAATCCATTACCTGATTTTACCGTAACAAATCCTCAAATTGTCTGTTTAAACGGACCAGAACTTGTGCTTAGTGTAGAAAATTCTGCAGCTGCGTATGATTTTGAGTGGACAACTCCTGATGGAAATACCATTATTGGTTCGCAAATCACGGTTAGCTCTGGCGGATTATATACCGTAACAGGAACCACCATAGACGGAACCAATTGTTCTAGAACAAGAGAAATTCAAGTCAATGAATCTATAATTGCAACTCTTTCAGATGCTGACATCACAATTGTAGACGACTCTGATAATAATTCAATCACCATCGATCCTACAAACTTAGGAATAGGTGATTATGAATATGCACTGTTAGATGATCAGAATAATTTTGAGGTGAACTATCAAGACGCTCCACTGTTCGAAAACTTAATGGGTGGTTTTTATACTATTTTAGTGAGAGACAAAAATGGTTGTGGCATAGCCTCACTACTAGTTTCTGTAATTGAGTTTCCAAAATTCTTTACGCCTAACAACGACGGGCAAAATGACACTTGGGCAATTAAAGGAGCTAATTCTACCTTTTTCCCAACCTCACAAATATCTATTTTTAATCGATTTGGGAAGTTAGTTGCGCAAATAGATATCGACAATGTAGGTTGGACAGGAACCTACAATGGTAAAACACTTCCATCGGATGATTATTGGTATGCCATCAAACTTATCGATAGAAATGGGGTCGTTAGAGAACGAAAAGGAAATATGTCGCTCTTAAGAAGAGAACGATAAGATAAGAATACATAATGCTATTTTATTTTTTTTGAAGGACAAAATGTAAGTTCTCTTTTACTATTTTTGATTCCTCAAGACATACAGTATTGATGTTTTTCTTCTATATTTGAGGTATTCAAAAGCATGTTAATACATTACAAATGAAAAAAGTCTTATTCTGTATAATTTTAGTATTCACAATTAATAGTAGTGCGCAAAAGCAAGCTAATTATTGGTTTTTTGGACAAAATGCAGCGTTAGATTTTAGTTCAGGAACTCCTCTGCCATTTGGAAGCGCTACAGACAATCAATTAAGTACAAGAGAAGGTTGCTCTTCGTTTGCTGATATTGATGGTAATTTGCTCTTTTATGTGGGTGCAACAAATCCTTTTGCGACGAATCTAACCATCTGGAATAGAAATAATGAACCCATGCCTTTTAGTGATGTTGCTAACGGTGGTCAACCATTACAAGGAGATGCTTCTAGTTCACAATCTGCTTTAACAATTCCTGCACCAGGCATGCCAGATATATATTATCTATTTACCGTTGGGGCACAATCAAGTACAAATGCAGGTTTTTGGTTTTATACTATAGATATGACACAAGATGGTGGTCTGGGAGATATTGTAGGTACAGAAGTAGCTTTGAATCCTGCAACTGTTCCTCAATCAGAATGGACAGAAAAAGTAACCGCGGTAAGAGGAGATGAATGTGATACCTTTTGGGTGATCTCTTATTCTGGTGGTGATTTTTACTCCTATAGAGTATCTAGTTCTGGTGTTGATACTACAAATCCTATTAGGAGTCGTTTAGATAATTCTTCTTATAATAATTCTAGTTTTATTGGTATTTTCCTTAATGAATTAGACCCTAGAGGGTATTTAAAAGTTTCACCTGATGGAACAAAATTAGTCGCTGCTAATATGACTAGTGGTATTTATTTATTTGATTTTGATGATGTAACCGGAAGAGTTAGTAACCCAAGAGAGTTACTTGTAGATGGCAATGATGCTTATGGGGTAGAATTTTCTCCTTCTAGTCAAGTGCTCTATGTGTCTACAGGAGGTGCTGGAGCTAATACAACAGAAAACTTGTATCAATATGACTTAACTCAAAACAATATTTCTGATATAAATAATTCTAGGTTTACTATTTTTTCTTACGCAAACACAAGAGGAGCTTTGCAATTAGGTCCCGATAATAAAATTTACTGGGCAAGTAATGAATCCAACAATATTAGTGTTATTAACAATCCAGAAAGTTTGGGTACTGGCTCTAATTTTTCACATCAAAGTGTTAGTGTTGGACCTGGTAGACTTTCAACTGAAGGCTTGCCTCCTTTTTTATCTTCGTTATTATTACCCGTTGAAATAAGAGATGAAGATACCAATGCTATTGTTAACAATCAAACATTACAATCTTGTGTTGGTGATGCTAAAACAATTAATCCAGAAGTAATCACAGGATCAAACATTACCTATGAATGGTCGTTTGATGATGGAACCTCTACAGCAATTGTTTCCAATACTTCATCTTTAGCTCTCACAAACGTATCGCTTGCCGATTTTGGAACCTATCTACTTACAATAACGCTTATAGACGATTGTGGAATTGTTACAAGATTAGAAGCAGAGTTTTCTCTAGAAGTGTTTGAACTCGCTTCGGCTACACAACCAGATGATATTCTTTTTTGTGATAGTGATAATGATGGGTTTAATACATTTGATTTAAGTACTACGATACGAAATAGCACCATATTAAACGGATTAGATCCTGCAACTTTTGAAGTTTTGTATTTTGATAATCCAGCTGATGCAAATGCAAACACCAATGCTTTAACAGTTCCTTATACAAATCCCAGCCCTTTTAGTACGCAAACAATCTATGCAAGAGTGAACAATAGAAATGAAGCTTCAATTTGTTTTGCCATCACTTCTTTCATCTTAGATGTTACCAACTTAGTATTAACTGTCCCTCCCTCCGATTATGAAATTTGTGATGATACCAATGATGGTAACGATACTAACGGATTTGTAGATCGCTTTATTTTATCAGATAAAGATGCAGAAATTTTAAGCTTAAATGGTCTAGATCCTTCAATACACGAAGTTTCTTATCATTTAGATGCGAATGATGCAATAAATGATGTAAACCCAATTGATAAAATAAATCCATATACCAATATTATAGCAGGATCTCAACCGATATTTATTCGAGTAGAAAATACCGTAGATTTATGTGAGGATGCTTCACAAACTTTTAATTTAGTGGTAAATCCTTTACCAATAATTGATGCTAATGTAGAACTCAGACAATGTGATAATGATACCGATGGTTTTTCAGACTTTAATTTAAATGAGGCGGCATCAGATATCTCCACAGATTTTACAAACGAAACATTTAGGTTTTACCCTACTCTAAATGATGCAGAAAATGACACGAATGAAATTACAAATACTACTGTTTTTACCAATAGAACTGTTACCACAGATACAGTTTGGGCACGTGCCATTACTTCATTTGGGTGTTATAGAATAGCAGAAGTTTTATTAACAGTATCTACAACAGGAATCCCTCTAAGCTTTCAAAGAAGTTTTACAGCTTGTGACGACTTCTTAGATATTGATGGTAATGATAGTGTAAACAATAATGATACTGACGGAGTCACCTCTTTTGATTTTAGTTCAGTTACAGCCGAAGTTCGTGCACTTTTTCCTGTAACACAACAATTAATTATTACCTATTATAGAAATGAAGCAGACGCGTTAGCAGAACAAAATACAATCTTAGACATCGCGAACTACAGAAATATTGGATATCCAAATACACAGCAAATCTACATAAGAGTTGATAGTCAATTAGATAATGACTGTTTAGGTTTTGGACCCTTTATTACATTAAATGTAGATCCTGTTCCAGAAGCAAATCCAGTTAATAATCTTGAGTTATGTGATGACGATGCAGACGGAGATGGATTTAACGGTTTTGTACAATCTTTTAATCTTGATTCACAAACAGCAACAATACTTGGAACTCAAGACCCTGCAAACTTTACTGTGACATATCATACTTCAGCTAATGATGCGAGATCTGGCACAAATGCAATTGCTACAATTGCAGCTTACACAAATATATCGGCAGATTTACAAACTATTTTTGTGCGTGTTACTAATAATACAACAGCATGTTTTACAGATCATACCACCTTCGATTTAATTGTAAATCCGTTACCGATTGCGAATCCTGCACCTAATATTGAAGTCTGTGACGATGATTCTGATGGTTCTGCTCAAAACGGATTCTCTCAGAGCTTTGATTTAGAATCTCAAACTGCTACCATTCTTGGTGCACAAGACCCAACTCAATTTTCAGT
>Ga0209555_10000308_pt1 | contig 42181 bp, 60 predicted proteins | sample SaaInl85LU_5_DNA_FD_184643 | JGI IMG/M metagenome (GOLD analysis project Ga0209555, IMG submission 184643) | Marine microbial communities from expanding oxygen minimum zones in the Saanich Inlet - ESP_85LU_5_DNA (SPAdes) (version 2) | ecosystem: Environmental > Aquatic > Marine > Intertidal...
TCGCCATAAATATTGGTATTTGAAGTTCCAACTCAATGAAATATTCCTGGCTATTTTTTTATACCAAGGTTTGGCTTTTCGCTCTTCAGCCCATTGTTCGAATATATCTAATTCTGGTTCCATATTATTTATATAAGGTTTATAGGTTTTGTTTAAATTTAAATAATTTAAATTAGTCCTTTATTTAGAAGTGTAGTTATAACTTGAGATTGTGATCTCATTATACGAGTCATGGCATCTCTATAGTTAAAAAATCCAGCAACATCAACCTCTTTTAGTTGTAATTGACCTTTAGGAACCTCTAGACTTTTAAGTCCTACCTGTTTAAGGTCATCCAATTCAACTATGAAATAAGTTACAGTCTTATTATATTTATATTTTCTTGATGTAACAACAAATTTATATTCAGTCTTATTAATTAATCTTTCCGGAACCTTGATTCCAGCCTCTTCGTATGTTTCTCTAATTGCAGCTTGAAGATTAGTTTCTCCGTCTTCTAAGCCACCTTTAGGAATTCCATATGAATGTGAATCACTTCTCCCTGTAGTATGTAATAGGAGAACCTTTCGATCATATATTAGTACAAGTCCTGCTGAATATTGTTGTTTTAATTCCATTAAAATATATATCTAACTATTTTTAATCCTATTCTTTGTAGGATTGTAGGTTTATGTCCCCATAAAATACGATCATCAAGCTTCATTTCCCAATCTTTTAATGGGCCTCCAATAAATAATATGTCGAAATTATCAACTTTGAATTTCTTGATGTCGGCGCCATTCGGCAATCTAAATTCAAACGCTAATAGAGAATATGAATTATAGTCCTTAACAATTTCAAGAAGCGTAAATCCCCAGCATCCATTTCCGTCGTGCAGGAATATATCTAATAGGTTAATTTTAAAGTTCCATCTTCTGGTTTTCCAGGATATTTTTTGAAGTAGTCCCATAATTAAATTAATTTAAATTCCTTAGCTGCTAAAAGAATAGCATCATCATTTGTTAATTCTGGATTTTCTCTAATAAAATCCATAGCCCCATATAGTATTAATGACTTTAGGCCTCTATCGGCAGCTTTATAAAGAACTTGATTAACATTGGTTGGATCAAATTCAAAGGCGCCTCTTTCTTCTAATTCTAAATATTTGTCGTATGAGTTTCCCATTATGTTTGTCTTTAATTAGATAACTTGTTTTGAAAGATTAATGATTAATTCCTCTTGTTCTTGGGTCATTTTAAATCTCTTTCCTACAAGATTCATTAAGGCTCCGTCAAATTCAGCGTCCTGAAATGATTGGTGTTCTTCAGAAGTTGCTACATTCTGTGGCAACCAATCTGAGTCCTTTAACCATTGAATAACTTCCTGAATTTCAGAACTACTGCAATCATCTAAAAATTCATCAACTTCAATATCTAAATCCTCTGTGTAAAATGTTGGCATAATTATTTTGTTTTAGTTGTTAGATTATTCCACTCTTCGTTCCAAAAGATGAAATTAGGGTTGTTCTTCATGTTTCTGATAGTTATATACACCTTTAATAGTTTTGTTTAAAGCAGAACCAATAGATTCAGAATTAATTAGTGCTAAATAATCTTCTAGTATTACCTCAAAATATGTATACGTTGCTCCATGATTAAATGTAACCATTAGGGTTTTCGTATCTGAATCATAATGTAACGATTCTACGGTTGAAGATTTTACAAATGTTGTTTGTGATTTAATCATTGTCTTTTATTTTATATTTTTACTTACTATAACCTATAGATCTTTTTGGGTTGATTTTTTGTCTTCATTTTTATCCTAAAATTAAGCTATGCAGTGCCGAAAAGGCTATGATTGTAAATAACCCTATAGCTGCTATTAAAAAAATCTTAGCACTATTTTCATATTGCTTTGGAGATCTTCCTTGAAGATTGTTATCATCTTTTCTTAGATACTCTTCTCCTTCGTTAAAATAATGTTTCATGTCCTTATATTTCTTTTTATAATCTTAATAACATTATGTGTAATTGTTAAATGATTTTTTCATTTGCTTAATTTGTTCTTGTATCTTACCACATCTATATTGGTCTTTCTTATCAATCCATATTCTACCTGTTCCCCATCTATTATTCCAAGATGTTTGTATTTTTCTAGTACATTTTTCATATTTACCACAACTACATCTTAACATCTCTGTTTCTTTATTTTTATCACTCACCTCTCTTTGGTGTTAAAGGTTTTATTATAACAATTTAAACATTGGATTGTTCCTGCCTCTATCCTGATTTCAGTTACATATACTTTTTCTTTAGTAAATCCACAAGTATCACAATAGTTATGTGTACATATTTTTTTAATAAAGTTAAATAACTTTTTCATCTCTTTTTTGTTTTAATATTTTTCGTTTGTTATCTTGGTGTTATGCACCATAAATCACAACCTTATTAAATTTTAATCCACCCCAATACCTAATTATTACCGCTTTGTTATTGTAGCAAAATTCTACACTTGGGTACTTGTTTTTTAAATCAAAGTTTATTTTCATATCATTTTAAAAGTATATAACAACGTATAACAGTTATTATAAATAATTAAAATTATTACCTTACCCTTTCAATAACAGCATCTAATATTAAAACAAACACTAATATTAAATACAGTATTATTATAATTTCCATAATTTTATTATTTGTTTTAATCCCACAAAAAAGGGTTTTGTGCTTTTTCAAATATACCAACAAAACCATACATTATTAATCCGATAATAAATATACAGATAAGAACTATATAAGCTAAAGGGTTGTAAGGGTTAAATCTGTAAGCATCAAAATATCCTTTACCAAGTCTTTCCAAACCGTTTTTTACTCTTTTTGCCTAAGTAGTTCAGAAGCTTTTTGTATGTCATTATCGTAGGTTAACATATTCCAAACTAACCACTCACCTTTTTGGGTTCTAAAATCTGGTTCTTTATTTACTTTATTTTGTTCCATAATTAAATTTTTATTATTTATACAACCACATTAAAACGTTAGCAAACATTATTCAAATAATCACAGTACATTTTTGCCTGTTCTTCGCTATGCATAAAGAAAACTACTTCTAAACCTTTGCCATCGAGTACTGCCTTACCTTGTTTTCTACCAACCCTAAAAGGCGGTGTATATTTGTTAGCATCATAACGTTTCACAACATCGGTTATAGTTAATTTCTTTTCAAGTGCTTCTATATAGCCTTTTAATTTATTGCTTTCGTTTTCAAGTTCTCTAACCTTACTTATAACTGAATTTAATTGCTCTTTATGATATATTTTTGCATAAGCCTTTATATCTGCTTTGTGGCATCTAAAAAAATGTTTGTCATCACTATCAACTAGGCTCATTATTTTATCTAAAAACTTTTCACTTTCTGTCATATTTTAAATAATTCGTAGTTGCTATTCTCTGTTTTAAACTTTACATAATCATCTCTATGCTCTACAATCTCTGTTACTGTTGTAGTCTGCCAAGTAAAGAAATCATTGAATGGAGACATAATTAATGAACGACCTACGGCTGGTTCTTCAAAATTATCTTTGAATGTACCATCCTCATTCCACTCTAACCATAATACTCTAGCTGATTCTTTTACTAGTTTATCTCTTTCTCGAATTAACCTATATTCAGGTTCTTCTGTATCTAAATTTAATAGTAGTTTAGGTTGTGCTCCTGGTATCATTCTAATTAAAATGTTTAAGGTGATTCAATCCTGCTAACATACAATCTAATTCATCTGTATGAATTGATATTCTTTTATCTTCCCAATCCCCTGTTTTAGTATTTGTCTGTGTTTCAAAAGATATATCAAAACCTTCTCCATTTGCCCAAGCTGTAACAGTACAATAAGATTTAGCTAATCCATCTATTTCATAGGTTACGCTTTTGCTTTTACCAAATAATTTTGGACGGTAGTAATCTTCTTTAATAGCCTCTTGTTTGTTTTTATTAAACCACCTACCTACTTTTTTTAATAATTTCATACATCTAAATCTAAGTTGTTATCAATTAGTAATTCATTTAATTTATGTCTACACTCCTCAAATGCATCATAAACTTCTTGTGACCTTTCATCTGGGAAATACTTAACCTGTCCTCTTAACCATTGTTTCATGCCCCATAATGTACTAAACATTTTAGATGCATCACTGGCCATTTGGTATTCGGTTTGATCTTCCGGTAAATTAAATTCTAGTATTGCTTTCACATCTCTTTGGTGTTAAAGTTTAAAAATAAGTCTACTACATGTTTTATTCTATAAAAGAATCTTTTAATTCTTTAATATTATATCCCAATAGCATATTTTTGTTTCATACCTTCTCAGTTTAATAATATAACAATCTTCAAATTCTACTTGTTTGTTTTTTAAAAAATTATTTTGGTGTCATATTTCTAATATATTTCCGTTACTTGTTAATTTACCAAATTTTCCATCAGTAACCACAGAACCGTTTGAGAATATAGTATCTAAACCATAGACCTTTCTAATACCTGCATTTATTATATCTTCATTGTTATGGATATGACCGAACATCATAAATTTGGGTTTAACTATTTTTCATTTATTCATCTTTATTTATAAAATATATGTTATCTTTCTTCATATTGTATGATATTCCATTCTCGGAAGTAATCATTATTTCAAAACTCCAACCAGACCATTTAAAATCAGGTGTTAGTTCAATTTCATCCTCTTCAGTTATTTGTATTTTAGAGGTTCTTTTACTTAAACCTACTAACATTTTTCGATTAGTTTCTTTATCAGCATTAAATTGATGTGTGATAGAAACTCCTTTAACAGTTCCTTTTACTTCACCACCATATTTGCTTTTGTAAACGAAATCTAAACCTACCAGGTCTTTTTGTAAACCCTTTAATATATTTTCAAACATACTAACTTTTTATTTTAATCGTTTTTACAACTTATTAGAGCTACTTCTGTTTCTCTACTCTTTTCTCTTGGTAGTTCAGGACATAGTACATCTTTAATGAAAGATTTTGCTTCTTCTATTGTTTCAAATTTTGTTCTAACTTTATAACAATCACCCCAAATCCATTCTTCATGTTTAATATCCTTCCAATAGGACCACCATAAGAACCTCTTCCATTCTTGGATGTAATAGTGTTCATTTGTTACTTTACCCTCTTCATTAAAGTATTCGTAGTGTTTGATTCTAAAATCTGACATGTTTTTTATTGTATTAATTCAAATATATTCCCGTTACTTGTTACTTTACCAAATTTTCTATCAGTTACTACTGAACCATTAGAGAATGTTGTATCTAAACCATAGACCTTTCTAATACCTGCATTTACTATATCTTCATTGTTATGGATATGACCGAACATCATAAATTTAGGTTTAACTATTTTTAATTTATTCATTAATGACTTATCACCACAAAACTCTAATTTACCATTTCTATCATAAGATAGATCTAAAACACCCTTTGGTGGTCCGTGTACTACAACTATATCACTATCATCTGGTATTGCACTATCCCATACTCTATCTAATTTATGTCTAGCTTTCATAAAAGCCCAGTTACCAAACATTGGTGTATATGGTGAACCAAATATTTTTAATCCTTCTATCTCAACAGATGTGTTTTCAAGGTAATGAATACCATTTTTACTAAAATCCTCTTTAGTTACTAAACCTTTTTCGATAGAGGTATCGTGGTTACCTGCTATAAATACTTTATGTTTAATAGGTAAATTACTATACCAATCTATAAATGCTCTTACCTCTGGTTCGTTATTATATGGGTCTCTTGGGTTACTGCAATCACCTGAGAATATAACTAGGTCTACTCCTTGGGGTATTTCTAATAATTTGTGAAATGTGTGTGTATCACTTATATGCCAAATTTTCATCTTAAATTAATTTTAGGGCTTCTTGTAATCCTTTTTCTAAAGCTTCTTCGTATGTTTTAAAATTTGACCAACCCATACTTCTCATAGTTAAAGAGGAACTATAGGTGTTAGTCTCATTCATATAAACTACTTTTATGTGTTCTTTATGTTTTTCTCGTAACCATTTTTGAAGTAAGGATTGTGACGTTGCAGGGTATATTATATGTTTAACTTTTGCTTTTTCTCTACCGTATTTTATAACATCTTTAATGAAGTCTATACAATCCCCGTTTAATTCACCCTTGGTATTATAATAGTTTCTCCGAGTTGATGAAAACGAAATCCCCACTACCTCACGTGTATATCCTTTTTCATAAGCTAATTTAGCAGTTTCAAATGTTATTAACTCTTCTTTCATAACTCTACTTTTATTTTATCACTATCTTTACAATGTAAATGTACGGAAGAATCTACGGTAATACTACTTCTTTTTGGGTTTTTCTTCCAAAATTCATGTCTAATTACTTGAATTAAATCAAACGCTTCTCTACAAGAATCATCTACATTTGGATTATGGATTCCCCAACCTCCATTCCTACCAATTGAGTTATCGTTGTATAACATATTTCTTGGTTGAACTAACATATTATCTACAGCATCTCTAACTGCATGATATCTAGTATAGTCTGTTGAATAATTTATTTTACCTATATCAGTCCATTTTTTTATTTCATCACCATTACCCCAACTACCCTTGGTTTTAATCCATTTACCTTTGGGGTCAATTTCAACAACTTCACCTCGCATTGTTTTATCACCAACTTTAAAAGGTCCACTACCTAAAGCAAATTCTTTATGTAAATGTTTTTCAAATGTTGGATGGTCTTTAATAACCCCAAATTGACCTATACCAACTCTACTATAAAAATCTAATGCTTGTTGGATTAATCTTAATTGATCTTCTGTTACTGTTAATGTTGCCATAACCTTTATTTTTTTATTTATTTCTATACCTAAATATACGAAATGTTATTCAGGTATCCTAATTCTATTTAATAATTGTTAATTTTACTTTATCCCACTTACCATATCTTCTAGTTTTATTAACTAAAAAATCAATACGTTTAGTAAATCTTCTATTCATTCTATCTTGTATTGTCCAAATACCATCTAGATCACCTGCTCCCTCTACTTTTACTTTAACACCAAATACAAATCCTAATTTTTCTAAATCCCTTGATACAGCAATCCATCTATGACCTGCTGGGTTTTCTGGGTTTATTCTTTTATTAGAGGCAGTAATAAATGGTGTATCATCTGTTTGTTTTTCAACTGCATGATATACGGTAGCTGTAACTACTTGATAATCAGTACTAATTAAAATTATGAGTGTGATTAATAGTGTCTTCATATATAAAATATTTCTTTTAAGTTTTCCTCACTCCATCCAGCTGCCATAGATATATTGTAAAGCATATCTGCAAACTCTTCTGAAGTTATATCGCTGTGGTCTTTTTCAATACTAACCTTCTGGTCGTAATGTTCTATTGTTATTTTATAAGGTTGTTTCATAATGTGAATTAAGTTATGATTGTGATATGATTATTAAGGTTAGTTATAAATTTTTTAGGAGTTGCCCAAACTCCTTTTGAATAACCATTTAAGCAAATCTTTTTCTCTCTGCCTGTTTTTACGTTTATTATTTTCCCGCATTCCGTTACCTTTAAATGCGGGTAATCTATAAACACCCACTTGTATTTATAAATAATTGTTTCTGTATGTGTATCAAAATGATAAAACATTGATATTCAGGTTTTTTTAGTTTGGTTAAACTTGTTATAATACTTGTTGGTAGTAATATTTTGTTATTAAAGTAGTTTAATGTTTGTAAACTAATTGTATTTTAAGTGTTTCTTTACAAATAATTCGCAAACAAAAAACTACAACCAACTACGTATAACAAAAATTAAAGTTTAGTCATACTCATAATGTTCTTTAATATCTACGTCATAACCTAAGTGTTTAAGTACCATTTCAAGTATTGTGGCTGCATCTTGGTTTTGTAAAGGCATTTCTATACCGTTTACTTTAGTTGTTGTACCATAATTAGTGCAACAACCATCGCCACAATCGTAAGTCCAATCAATTAAGTCAATCTTTAGTTTTTCTTTATCTACTTTTTTCATAATTTATCTTTAACTTTTGTTATACAAATACGTTAGTAGCAATTAAAAACTACCTTTTGTTTCTATTGGTATTACTAATAAATTGTTTAGTTCATCTGCCGTTTTGCATCCACCCCAAAACATTTCTCCACTTCCAAGTATATAACACTCGCAAGTTCCTTGGTTTGTTCTGTATTCGCTTTTAAATGCAAAACTATCCCAGTCTTTCATTGTAAACATAGTACCATTTGGCAAGTTTCTTAAACGAGTTCTTTTACTTTTTTTAACTAATTGCATTCTATTCGTTTTTAAAAGCAACTAACAATGTATATAGTTAATGTGCTTAGTTAATATTTGTTTTTAATTTGAAGGTCAGTGTAATCGCACACTAACCATATACTCAGCGTTAGCCACTATAATTTGCTTAGGTATTTATCAACATTAGCTTCAATGTGTTTTAAATCAACATCGTGTATTCCTTTGTAAAAGTCAATATTATAAGCAATTAACAGTTCACGTTGTTGGCTAACATCTTTTATAGTTAATTTCTTTTCAAGTGCTTCTATATAGCTTTTTAGTTTAATACTTTCGTTTTCAAGTTCTCTAACTCTAACAATAACTTCTTCCCATTCTGTATCTGTAATCGTGTATTTTTTCATTGTTTTATTTATTAATATACCTAAATATACGAAAAAAAGCCTGCCAAAGTAAGCTTTTTATTAATTAAAATTTACATTATTACAGTATTTACATGTGTAGTACGAAACACTACCTGAGTTAAATTCTGTAGATATATTACCGCATTTACAGAGTTGGGTTTTCATAGTTAATTATTTTAGTTGTCCCACAAGGACTCGAACCTTGAATGCCGGTACCAAAAACCGGTGTGTTACCAATTACACCATGGGACATTACTGTAGGCGACCGGGAAAAGCCCAATCCTTAATCCCATGAAGGAACATATATCCACAATGTGGACCTACATATAGAGAGGTTTCGGGTCTTTCAAGGTTACTGACTAAGCCTGATTTTACCTATACCTACTGTTAACCTTTTTTCAGTATAGTCACCTTTATCAGTGGTGTGCTCGTTACAGCTTCACTACCTCTCTCTTAATAAGCGATCCAACCACTTTACACCTGCAAGTGCAAGAGGTTGAGGAGCTAATTGCATGCACAACCTAGTTGGATCTATTTATAATATAAAAAAACTAGATGTGTTATAGGCCGAGGTTCAAAAACCCCATACTATACAAAGCACGATTCTTATTTGTAACCCAAACGCGCCCAGGTGCCGATGCAACGCCATCTAGCTTTTGTATACTTAAATATACGAAATATATCTCGCATATCCAAACTTTTTAGATACTTTTTGCGGAAGATGAGGGATTCGAACCCCCGGACCTGTTACAGTCAACAGTTTTCAAGACTGCCGCATTCGACCACTCTGCCAATCTTCCTACCTTTTTAAGCTACGTAATCAGCTAATACTTTCTCTACTGCAGCTCTTGCTACATCATAAGATACAGGTCCTGTTTCGTCTTCGTATTGAACTGGATCTTTACGTCCTAGTTTAATAAATGCTTCAATACGTTCTACTGAAGAAGCTGATTTGTAATCTGAGTTACCTGATGGATAAGGTTTATAGGACGTATTAGTTCTTTTATAGACTTCATCAAAATCTAATCCAAGTTCTTCACATAATTTTTCACCATCCTGTAAAATAGTAAATTTATCTCCTTCTAAATAAGGTGTAAAATAACCTACTCTATCAGCGTCCCAGTTACCCATTCTAAAAGCTGCATCATCTGCATCTCTGAATTCTTGTCTACAGTCAGGGTAAACGGCATGATCACCAGAATGGATACCTAAAGCGATATCACAAGTTTCTTCTGTTCTATTTGCAACTGATAATGCAACGGCTTGAGTAATAGAAGCGAACATCTTGTTTCTGTTAGGAACAACTGTTTCTTTCATATTATCTTGCTCATAATGTCCTTCTGGTACATCATCTCCACCATCAACTAATGCTGAATCTAATAAATCTACTAGTCCATCTAATTTAATTTGACGATAATTTACCGTACACCCATTAAAACAATTTTCATCTGAGGGGCAGTTTTTATTAATATAATCTACTAATGATTGAGCTCTCTCTAACTCTACTCTGTGTTTTTGACCATAATCGAATGAGATAGCTGTTACAGAATCGTATTCTGATAATGCTCTTAATAATAATGTTGAGGAATCCATCCCTCCTGATAAGGATACTACTACATGTTTTGCCATGATTTATTTGTTTAATTTTTGCCAGGTATTAATAACGTATAGGCGAACGTATAATATAATATAAGAAAAATATTTTTAAATTTCTTCCATTACTTTATCTAATCTCTCCTGTAAAACTGTAAATAACGGATCTACTACTTCTTCCCAAAAGTTTCTATCATAATCCTCATCTTCTTCTTCAACCATTTCATCCCATTCAGCTTCATCCAGATCATGGTGTTCTTCTTTAAATATTTCCCCATAATATACTTCAAACACCCCTATTGGATCGTAAGACTCATCCCAGTATTTACCTGATACTTTAATTTCATCATCAATTTCAGCCATTTGTCTATAAATTTCTAAAATCATATCAGATGGTGGATACCAAGCTGTATCTAAATAAATCTCACATCTATTATCACTTTCGTGGTAAATACCTTCATCCCAAATTTGAATCCACTTTGAACCGACTTTATCAATAAATGATTCTGCATCTGCTCCAAACTCGTCAGCTATATGAGGATTTTCTTCTTGGTTTGGGTAAGGACCGTCATGACACTTTTCAAATCTTTCTACAAAATTGTCAATTGCTTCTTTAGATCCTTCTATATAGATCTCTGTTCTACAGGAATTTGCCATAGTTAATCTATATTAGTTAATGTACTCATCTTATCCTGTATCTCTTTCCATTCTACCATATACGACTTTACAGAAGTATAGTGGTTATTACCGTTATTTAGTAACTCTCTAGATACTGATTTTAATGCATGATTGAATGTGCCTGGATAACATATGGTTTTAATGTAAGGAGTTTTATTATCTCCTTTTACCACTCTTTCGTAAACTGTATATCCTCCTGAAGATGATTTAGCGATAAAAAATGGTTCCATTACTGGGTCTTCAATAACTGTATCCCCTGCTGGGATTGAATCTGGTCGTCTTAACATAACTTTAATTTTTATTAATTTATTTCCAATATAACTGAACTAACACTATTAAGAAAGCAAGTGAAAGTGTAACTCCTGTCTTAAGTGTAATTCCTTCTCCTAAATGAATGTAGGTAAGCACTGCCATGATGATCATACCGGTAGAAAATCCTAGTAATCTACCGGGCCATAGCTGTCCATCAAAACCTGCTACTATGTACTTTGATGCATTGATTAGTATATAACTGATAGGTACTCCTAGAAATGCAAGTACTAATGGATGTTCCTTTGCCCAATTATTGATGAATTGAGAGTTAGTTTGATACCATATCATACCTTGTGCTAGAGTAAATAAACAAACAGCTACAACTATATCTTTATTCACCAAGTATAAGTTCTTTTAGAGCTTTTTCATCTAACCTACCTGTTTTCTTTACGACTTCGTCACCTTTAATAACAACTGTCATCGGAATACCTGTTACTTTGTATTCTCCAGCTAATCCTGTAGTGTCGTCTTCTACATTTATGTTTACAAATTCAACTTCATCTTTAAGTTCTTCTGATACTTTATCGAAAGTTTTAGCATAGACTCTACAAGGTCCACACCAGCTAGCATAAAATTTAATTACTTTAGTCATTTTTATCTATTTTTATTATAGTTAGTTTTCTTGTTAACAACTTTAGTATTCGCCGGTTTACGGGTTTTTAACCATTCGGTTAGTTGTGTATAAATTTCTTTCGCCGAGTTTTTTGACATATTATTTTTAGATTTTATATTATAATTAAATATACGAAGAATATTGGTATTCTACAACTTATATACCGGTATTTTTAGAATTCTTGATGCCTCCTGTTTACTTCTATACGTTACGTTATTGTATGTATATGGAATACCTCTATACGGTGGTTTTATACCTTTCTTTTTTATAGTATTCGATATTTTTTTACGCCATTCAAGGTCTTTTACCCTACCTTTATTGGCCTCCGAGATAGCTTTTTTAGCTTTCTCTGTATGTTTGTAGGGATTCTTCTTTACAGTCTCCTTTCTCTTATTTATTGTTTCTCTACTCTGTTTACCAGTTGATTTTCCTTTTTTTGATATTGATATTTTACCTCCCCAAGTAATTTTTCTTCCTTTCATACTCTCACTAAATAAGATACGTGCTCTTTCGTACTCTCGAGAAGTTACATTATAATCTCTATTGTTATTTGAACTAGCAAGTTGATTAGACATTCCCCATAAAGCATAACGCAGTTTTTTATTAGAAGGGTGTATTTCTACTAATAACTTATGTACTATGTAGTGTTCTCTTGCTGTTAGCTCTACTAAATTATCATTATCATTACTTCCTCCCATACATTTTGGCAGTATGTGATGACGTTCTATATAGTGGTTTAACTTTCTTGTTCTAGCTCTTGCTATGATTTGGTTATATATTTTTTGATAATCCATAATAAAAAAAGTCAGTGGCTTTCGAGATACGGCCTCTACTCACCAATGACTTTGAATTCTTTCCTAAATTTAAAAGGCGCCGTATTTCCTTTAATATAAATAGGGAGTTATTCTACTTTTTTATTCGCTTTAACTCTTACTTCATGCCAGAAAACTCTACCTTCTTGTATTGCCTTTTTTATGTTTTTTTGCTTAGGCAGTAAAAATGCATTACCGCTTTTTACCTCTATAAAATGTACTTCACATTTAGTTTTACTTCCTGTGTTTTTATATCCTATAAAATCTATTGGCTTACCAAGGAAATTTACATCCTCGGGTCTTAATGGGAATTCATCCATAAATGGTACAAAGTTCTCTATTGCTAGACCCCACTGTACTGCACCTGAACGTTTTTTAGCATCCGCTCTAATACTGCCTCTCTCTTTTTCAAAGTTAGCTTTTATTTCTACAATAGTACTTTTTAGTTTATTTATTTTCTTTAATGAAACATAGGAAACTACTCCTAATACTGCTAATAATGTGAATGTTGTTACGAAAATCATTTATTTATTTTTATATTATTCCTATTCTACTACCCGTCACAAGAAAGACAGTCTTCAGATGTTCTTGAACCTATATCTCCGTTAATAATTGAGTCTGTACGTAAGTAATATAAGGTCTTTACTCCTAACTTCCATGCAGTTTGGTGAACTAGATTAATAAATTTAGGACTATCAGTTGGGTCGAAAGCTAAATTTAATGACTGTGTTTGATCAATATATTTTTGACGTACAGATGCCTGTTCTACTAATCCTAATTGGTTTATTTCTGCAAATGTTAGAAAAATCTCTTTATCCTCGACTGGCATTACATCTTCAGGTATATTAGCTACAGACCCTCTATCTTTCATAATCTGATCCCAAACCTCATCCGTATTATGTCCTTTATCTTCAAAATAAGACTCTAATGCAGAATTTCTTCTGATAAAAGTACCTTTTGCAGAATTAAATGTATATACATTAGCCGGTATCGGTTCAATTCCTGCTGATACTCCTCCTGATATTGTACTATTTGATACTGTTGGTGCAACTGCTAATAAATGAGTATTCCTCATACCTGTACCTTTACACCATAACGGTTCTCCGTACTCTTCTGCTAATTTTCTTGAAGCTGCTTCTGCTTCATTCTTAATTTTAGAGAAAATTTGATGAGTAAAAGATGTTGCTGCTATTGAATTAAAAGGAACTCTTTCGTTCTGTAAGAATGTATGCCATCCTAATACTCCTAATCCGATTGCTCTACCTTTTTTAGCAGATCTATGTGATCTAGCAAGAGACTCCTTACCATTAGTCTTAACTAAAAATTCTTCCATAACTCCGTCAAGGAAATAAATCGAAGTCTCAATTAAGTCTGTATTTTTCCATTCATGCCACTTAGTTAAATTAACTGAACTTAAACAACAAATGAAAGAATGTTCTTCATCTGTATGTAAAGTAATCTCTGAACATATATTTGTCATACTTACGTCTAAGTTATTTCGTACATAAGCTGGTGGGTTAGCATTATTTACGTTATCCTTAAACATAATATATGGTTCACCTGTCTCTACTCTAGATTTAAGTATTTCTACCCATAATCCCATAGCCTCCGGGTCTCTCCTATCTAGTTTTTCCATAAAGGCATCATCCACTACAACGCATTGATGTAGGTTTAGACACTGTCTATTAGGGTCTCCTTTAGGTCTTCTGATTTGTAAGTATTCTTTAATATCAGGGTGATTTATATCTAGATTTACAGAAGCTGCTCCTCTTCTTACTGCACCTTGGTTAGTTGCAATAATAGTAGAGTCGTAGATCTTAGCCCAAGGTACTATCCCTTCTGATTGTCCCATATCTCCGTTACCTATCTTAACTCCTCTACCTCTAACTTTAGATAATCCTATTCCTACACCGCCTCCCATTGAGGTCAATCTCATTAGCTCAGCATTAGTAAGCCCTATTCCTCTAATAGAATCTGGAGTATCTATACCAAAGCACGAAATAGGTAATCCTCTATCTGTACCTGTATTTGATAAAACCGGAGAGGCTAGATTTAACCATCCTTTCCACATATATCGAAAAAATTTATTAGCTAAATCTGGTCTGTCTAATCTTTTTGCTACTGTATCTGCTACTCTACGGTATGCTTTTTTAGGTGTTTCTCCCTCTAATAAGTAACCTTTAGAAATAGTTGCTATTGATATTTCGTTCATCCATTCAGGATAATCCTTACCTGCTTCCCAAGCAGATGTATCTACTACTATACTCATTTATCTTGTATTTTAATTAAAACATTGTTGATGCATCCCAATCCATATGTCCTTTAGAGTAATTTGTTACTCTATTTGCAAAGAAATCAGTTTGCTGTTTTCCTGCGATAACTGCATCAAACCATTTCATAGTTTTTAATGCTCCTTTATCTATATCTTCTGAAGGGATTAAAGGTTTTAAGCCTAAGTCTCCCATTTTAGTATTGACTCTATGTTTGATAAAATTCTTAAGCTCATTTTTAGTTAAGTTCTCTAAATCTCCCATTTCAAACACCTTATCAATAAAATCAAACTCTAACTTAATAGCAGCTTCAGCAGCTTCTCTTATATCGTTTTCTAATTTTTCGGTTTTAAATTCTGGGTGTTCTTTCATTAGTGTTCTAAATAACCAGCAACCGGCTTCACTATGTAATGACTCATCTCGAACAGACCATTCAACTATTTGTCCTACACCTTTTAATTTGTTTCTCATTTTAAATGAAAGTAAAACTGCAAAGGAAGAGAATAGGTTAACACCTTCTGTAAAAGCAGAAAAAATAGCTAGAGAAACAGCTCTTTGATGCCAGTCTGGGTTTTCATGAGAGTCTCTTACATTCATTAAATTCTCAATCTTTGCCATAGTTGCTTCATCTTCTAAGAATTCAGCAAAATTATCTAAACCTAACTGTTCGTTTAATAGTGAATAGGCTTCGGCATGTATAGTTTCAAAAGAACCAAACGTTACTCCCATAGCAATAATTTCTGGTTTTCTAAACCAGTTAGTTACTAATCCTGTCCAGTAGTCATTAACGACTGTTTCTGTTTGAGCAAAACCTTTAAGTATTCCTCCTATTAGGTTTTTTTCATGGTCTTTTAAATTAGAATTCCAATCAGATACATCTTGTGACATTGGTACTTCTGTATGAAGCCAGTGGGCTTGTTGCTGTTTCATCCAATAGTCAAATGCTTGTGGATATTCAAAAGGTTTGTAAACTACGCGTTCTTTGAGTAAACTCATTCTTTGTTATTTTAGTTTAGTTAGATAGAAAAATCTCCAATTGTAGAATATACTTCGTTATTGGAGATGTTTCCATAAATAGTATATATATTCTACTTTTTGTCAAATAATTCTGTCATTTTTTCTCTCGACAACGTAAAAGTAGGTTTATCGTCGGCTGCTAGTAAGTCAGCAGGATCAGCTTTTCCTTTGAAAGATATATGTCCATTATTTGTATCCATATCTACTTCATAAGTCATTCCATCCTGACCGTATCTGTTTTTCATAACGTGCATTCTACCGGTACCTAATACCTTATCTTCTTTTTGTCTAGAAAGTGATAAACATATATCAGCTACCATCATCTTATCGTAAGAACCTGCCGCTTTATCTCCTTCAATAACTGAGTCTTTAGCACCCATTCTATTTACTTGAGATGGAGTAATGATTGGTATTTGAAATTGTTTAGCAAGTCCTTTAGTTGCAATAAATACATCATCAATTTCGTCTTTTCGTTCTGAGAATTTACCTTTAGATGGTGCTCTTAAGTAATCTACGTAATCAATTACAATCATATCCGGTTTATGATCCATATCAATACATTTTTGAATATGGGATTTAATAGTATTGACAGTAGCTCCCTTAGGAGGATACTCCTTTACTATAAGCTTACCTTTTAGCCCTTTAACTATACTCTCAACCTCGCTCCTATGTTGATTTACATGATCGATAGAGTGGCCGGTAAAGTAACAGTCGAATCGTTTACCAACGTAGTCTTCTCCTAATTCTAAAGTATAGTAATTTACGTTATACCCCATCTTAACAGCATGTGCAGCTGCTGCAACACAAGTCCATGATTTACCTCCTCCTGGGTTACCAAAAATAATGATTAAATCTCCTGGTCCCCATCCTCCTTGAATTCCTTCATTCATTAACGGCCAAGGTGAAGGTACAGTAGGTCTGTAATTCTCTCTATATCTAGATTCTACATCCTTATTATACTCATGACCCATATTTTTATCCATTCCAGCTCTCATAGCTTTTTCAACCATATTTCTAATACCGTCAAAATCTCCATCTTTTAATAAATCTGCTGAGGATAAAATTGCATGTTTCATCTCTTGATTCTTACAGAAACCTAAGAACTCTTCTTGAACGTATTCTAAATCATCTTGAGAAGCAGCATAAGAATTTCTTAATTCCTCTTTCAATGCTACAACCAGAATCTCATTATCTAATTTCTGTAATTCTACTTTAAGTACATCCATAGTAATTGTAGTATGGTACTTATCAAAGTAGTTAATTATTTCATTAATAATCCACTTATGTGAATCCGCATCAAAATACTCCTCCTTAAGTACGTCCCTAACATTAAGTACGAATTTTTTATCTGTTAATAGTGAACCTAATACTTTAAGTTGAAAACCCTTACCGTATTGATTTAATGCTTTTAATGTCATTCCTTTATTGTTTTATAACCGTTAAACCCCTGAAATTCTCTAGCCATCCTTCTGTATTTTTAGTAATCCCTTCGATCTTATCTTGATCTAAAAGATGTAAAAATGCTCCGGTCTGTAGTGCTGGTATTTCACTTTTTATTATTTTTAATATATGATTTTTTTCCTTATCATCCAACGAAGTCTCATGTAAATTCATTAACTTAAAATTAGTTTCTACACGATCCCATTCTGTAATAATTTTAGGGAATATCTTTTTTACTTTCTTACCTTCTAACTTATCCGCACATATATTATATACGTAATCTAAGTCCATATTAGGTTTTGTGATTAAGTCCGGAAATTCAGAAAGTATTGTTTTAATTCCTAGTCCCTTAACACCGGCTAAGTTATCTGAGTTATCACCTGTAAGTGCTTTCACTATATTATAATTTTCTGGAAGTACTTTTAGTTCTTCCTGTATATTTTCTGCTGTGAAAGTCTTCTTCTTTATAGGGGCAAATACCTCAATATTATTATCGACTAATTGTAGAAAATCCTTGTCTGATGATACTATAGTAACTTTTTTATTATTAGCTGCTCCTTGCTTTGCAAGATATGCAATAACATCATCTGCTTCTAGCTTCTCCATCATAATTTGTTGGAGTGGTAGACAATCTAAATAATCCTGGGTTCTGTATAATTGTCCAATTAATGCTTCTTGCTCTTCTGCTTTATTATCATATAATCCCCAATGTGTTATCCTCGATGTTGCACGTTGAGCTTTGTAGTTAGAGTCTATATTTTTCCTGTTTGCTGAGCCTCCTTTTCCATCCCATACTACTACTACTCTAGTTGGATCAAAGGTACGTGTAACAAATCCAAGAGACCTTAAGAAACCAACAAGGCCACCTACGTGATGGCCTGTCGGGTTCATTGCCTTGAGTAATGAAAAACTCCTAATGAGCATATTCATTGCATCTATGACCAGTATATGATCATTTAATTCTCTAGGTGGGGTTTCTTTTAAATTGTTAAGTATATGGCTATATCCTTTACTCATTAATCAAGGATACCTTTAGTAATAATCTCCTCTTCCATATCTCCTTCTTCTATTAAATCGAAGTCGATACTACCAACTAATTTAAGCCAATGCTCTTTATGGGTATCTCTATACTTATCAATAGCCTTTTTATCGTCTGGTAAGAAACCATGAGATGTCATAACTACCTTACCTCTAGATTGTACTCCTCCAATATGGTTCTTTTCAATCTGGATGTTAGTTCGTTTTGCAAACTCTACTTGTAATCCATTTTTTACTGCTTTAATCTTAGAAGTACCGGGGTTTGTTATGTTACCAAAAGTAACTACTAATGTAGCATCGTACCACATCGACATACCGCCTTTATTCTGTAATTTAGGCTGTCCCATTGGATGTTCAGGTTTCATAGTCCATACCTTATTAATAGCAACTAATGTATTAGTATAAGGTGAATTTTCTTTTCTTGATAATAAAATCTTCTGATTTAAATTATTTCCAAATTGAGTAGACATCGCACCAGCATTCCATTCATTATTATTCTTATTCGAACGTACTGATAAGTCACATGGTATTGAACCTATTGAATCCCAGAAGAAACACATATCATAAGGTAAATTACCCTTAGACTGTTCATCCATTAAATCAGCCATATACACAGCTACTTCTTCGATTGTATTCAACGTTCCTCTATCAGCATACAAGAAATGACCTTCGTAATCTATAACTGATCCGTTTTCATCTAATACTTCTTCAAACTGTAGTCCCATTTCCCTAGCATGTTCCCAAGACCATTTCATCTCAGAAATAATAAATACCGGTAGGATCCCCATTTTTTGAGCATTAACTGCTGCTTCTAATAATGCGGTTGTTTTTCCTGTATCACTATGTCCTCGTAAGAGTGTGATATGTCCGGTTGGTATGCCAGGAAGAGATGTAATATCTTGAAAAGCTTTAGATAAAGGAATCCATCCCTGTTCTTTAAACTTTACAGAAGCTTGAGAAAAACCTTTCTTTTTCTTGAAGTTCCCGAGATTAAAACTCTTTCTAACTGCAGCTGATGCAGCTGCTTGTACTTCTTTCTTTTTTGCCATATACCTTATTCGTTAAATAGATCATCAAATTTAGTAACTGTATCTTTTTTACCAGCCGTAGCTGTTTCTAAAGTAAAGTCTGCTTTTTGTTGACCTAAGCTTTCTGGCAATTTATCATCTGCAGGTTGTGTTTTTGCAGGGGTATTATTCTCCTCCGCTGCTGCTGTGGGATCTAAATAATTCTGTAACTGTTTTTTAATAAAATCGTAATCATACTGAGTATGTACTTCTACTGGGTCTGGTTGAGTTTTTAACCAACTATCAACTAAATCGTTATTATCAGATAAAGGTGTTTGTTTTGGTTTAATACGAACAGTAGTTTCAGGGTAAGGATTACCTTGCTGCTGCTCTACTACCATATCCCATCCGTTTACTACATCGGTAAAGTCTCCGATATCCTCATCTTCTGCTAAAGCAAGTAATGCTTTATAGATGGTTACTCCGAATCCCCATAATCTAACTCCTTTATCTTCTTCTCCTCTTACTACTACAGGAGCAAAGATTCTAGTTTTAGGTGAGATTTTTCCAGATAATGACCAATTATCTTTATCACTAGTTTTACGAAGCTCTTTTACGAATTCTTCGATAGGATCTTGTTTACCAAAATTTGATAAAGCAACCATCGGATATTTACCGATACCGTAGTGGAATTTTAATTCTTTAAATGGAAAAGTAGGATAAAAAGCCGATGGTACGATACGTACTGTTTGCTTACCTAATTGTGGTTTCCAGAAGATTTTTGAGTAGTCAGTTTTCTCTTTTTCTTGACCGTTGTTGTTCAGCGCGTCTAATTTAGCGCGGATAGCATTAATGTCCATATATAACTTATTTAAAATATTACTTATTATAAAGATACGAATAATATCTTTATGAGCCAACTATAAAATTATAATTCTATAATTCGGTATAGTTTTGTATTGACTCTTTTTAATTCAGGTCCTTTAGTAAGGAGTATACTGTTACGGTAGTCATTCCAGTTAATTCTGAATGTAGTATCTAATACTCCTCCGTTTAGTTGTTTGATTAATGTATTTAACGCATTAATCGTATAAAGGGTATTAGTTTCTTTTTTTCTATGTACTAAAATCGTATTTTCTAAGAAAGTTGATACATTTCCGAAATCTACGTTATATGTACACATATATTCATCTTGGCTTTTTGAATAAAGCACAAAAATCTTATTATATATTATTTTATACTTACTTTGTATAGTAGTTAACACATTCTCTAAATCATCTTCAGTCGAGAATGTACAGAACAGCTTATTACTCATATCTTCGCTGGTAAAAAAAGGTTCGATATCATAATCGAACTTAGGTCTTGTTACATTTGTTATCATATATAAATAGTTAGTCTGTTCTATAACATTAAATTATTACTGTACTTAAATTTTACCGGGTATTTACCGTTACTTTCCATTATTTTCTTTATGTCATCTAAGGTCTGTTTACCATCCTCTTTACTGAAGTCAAATAATACAGCATCGTAAGTATACAGAGTAATAAAAGATTTTTTATCTCTTAAATATCTAAGTAGATCTTTTAATATACGTATATTATTTGATGTCTCCAACGATTGCATCATATAGTTCATTAATTTTGCCGGATGCATGTCTTTTAACTCTTTTGTGAAAGGTTTACCTGATTGTGTGTTACGAACATAGCCATTTTTGTTAAAACTACTCCACATATTGTCAATATATTCCTGTATTTTTACAAATATCTCTAGTTCTCTATGTTCCTCCGGTATTTTACCGTAAATTGCTTGGAAATTAATTTGTTTTGCTTGTATGTACTGCTCTTCCGTTATATTCTCTGTACCAAAATAATGTTTAGCTAATTGTTTATGTGCAGACTCTTCAGTCAAAGGGTAATTTATTTGTTCTGCTAACAATCTTAAATGGTATCCATCAAAGTCAAACTCAACAAAAAAGTCGTTCTGCGGTTTAAAACTAGATCTATGCTCTTCTGTCTTTGGAATTGCTGCGAAATTAACTGAGTTGAAATTGCTTGTTGGTCTTGAGGTACTGTTGTAGAGGTTATATGATGTATATGCTCTATTCTCTTGTGTATTGAAAATAGGATTTTTAGGGGTAAATAACTCTACAAATTGATTTTTTTCTATTCCTACTCCGTTTTGCTCTAATAAATAAAATACATTAGTTGCTGTTTGGTTATAAAACTCAAAGCCAGGAGGTATTTCTAAGTCTAGGTACTTCTTTATAGAATTAAAAGTACTTTCACATCTTTCGTATAACTTAGTGATAGGAATGATAGAATTTAAGTCCTGTTTGTCACTATACTTACTATAATACCAATCTACCGTACTATTATTCTTGGTATACTCTAATCTTTCAAAAGTATTCATTGAATACACTAATGATAGATCGGTAGCTGCTTGTAAATTAAAGTAGTATAGAAGTTTTTTCTTATCTAAGGTATATAGTTTACCTGATTGTTTAAGTATTTTATAGACACGGTCTTTTGCAACGTTGAGTCCTTCGCTATGTTTAATAGGAATTAAGTATCCGTACTCACTATCAAGTAATCTTATATATACAGCTACTGTTGAAGATAACTTAGGGTGGAAGAAGTCATTTGTAGTAATTACATCAACATAACATCCTAACTTAACCAGCCTTTCTAATTGAATTAACTTATCTTCTTCTTCTACTAAATAAAACATCTATAACCTTTATTAGTCTTTACACTAATATACGATTAAATTTTAGATGTTACAACTTTTTTCCTGGTGAAGGTATAACTATAGCAGGTTTACTAGATCTAATAGGATCTGCAGATTGAAGTACTGTATTTTCAACATATTCTGCTGAATTCTCTATTAGTGTTTCAGTACCTGGCATTAATTTTGTAAGTTCTTGTAATGTCTTTTCGTTTTTGCTTTTTACTCCTTCTAAAAAATACCCTTTAATGTTCTGATCTTCTAATGGTCCTTTTATTATCCAGTCGATACACACTACTTGTTCAAACCTCTCTCTATTTTTTGCTAACTTTACTGCTTTAGTTTTTAGTATTTCCTTTACTTTACCTGTTGATACGTTTTTGTAAAAGCATCGCTTCATTACACCTACTTCTTTATCTTTAGATGATGGAGGCAATTTTGTAGATACAATAGAACTTCCTCTGTCATTATCAAATAAAGTAGGATCATTAGATTCCTTTGTTTTAATCAATTCTATAGCAGAACTAAAATCACCTTTATCAAAATTAATACCTACTGTGCTAAATATTTGTCCTGTTGATGTGACAACTACTTGTGTATTCTGATTGTTAAGGGAGTTACTCACTTGTTCTAAGATAGATGAATCGGATGTTTGTGTTCTCCCGCCTATCTTTAAATTAAATAAACTATCAAGTTCTTCTATAGTCTTCTTAACATATTGGTGTTTTGGTAAGTACATACTTTTATATATTTATATCTCTAGAGTTTATTAATGTATAAGTGAACTTATCTTGCTGTACTTTTCGTGTTGCTTGTTTTGCTACCTGTAGTATACGAGATAAACTACCAGGTTTACTAACTACTTGACAACCAGCTGACCATTTATCTATTTGAGTGGAACCAGAATTCCTTGTACTTGCCTTATGGATGTTAATACCAAAAATTCCGGTTTGCGGGTTTTTAAAATCGTAAAATTGATCTCCATTTCTATCTCTCCATACAGTAACAGGATTAATTTGTGTTAGAGATAAGTATCCTCCCGATCTTTTATGTTTTCCGAATGCATGAGATTTTATGTACTGTCCTTCCTTAAGTATTGCAGTACCTGCTGAGTTAATACTATTAACAAGCCAGTGTTTTCCTGGATCTGTAGTACATGCGAATTTCTCTGCTTTTTTAATTCCGTTTTCTATCCAAGATATTGTCATTATATCGTCAAACTTATTGCTCAACGGTATTTTACCATCGCTAAAGGAGTTATAATTACGGATACCTACAATATTGACAGCCCATTCACGGGAATCCCACTCATACCCTTTACTTGTAACTGCGGCTTTTATTGAATCGTAGTCTACATTTTCTCCACTTATTGGCTCTGTATCATCTTCAATTACCGGTTCTTCTCCGCCGGTAGCAGTTGTTTCTTTATACCCTTCCGATGATGTTTTAGCAGTTTTTTCAAAGTACTCTATTTCTTCCTTTGTAGGAGGTTTAATAGAATAAAACTGTGTTTTTATGTCTGTTGTCCATCTATTATCTTGAATACTATGAGATAGTCCGGTTATAATATATCCGAAATCTTCTGCGTATCTTTGCGGTAATAGTCCCTGTTCAATTAAGAAGGCCTGCCCTATTTTTATTCCACTTATTCCCAATGTTGTAAAGGATAATTCTACCGGAATAACTCCTGGTGGTGGTTTTGGATCATCTTTCTTTTTAGAATAAGTCTCTACTACGTATTTTTGACAGAATTTTTTATGGTAATTAGAAATTGATGAAACTAGGTCAGCATTAAAATCACCATTATCAAATGCCTTATCTCCATTAAATTCTCTCCAATAGTCGTAGTAGTCTTCAATCCACTTTTTTAATCTTGTGTCAGCAGGGTTTTCTCTTTTCTCTTTTTTCTGAGTGACTTTAGCATTATCGTCTGTATTTTCCTGTGCTTTATGTCTTATGTGCCTGTCTAGCAGTCCTGCATTCCACTTAAGAAGAGGCCCTACATTATCTTTAGAATTTCCACCTGTTCCTTGGGCAGCTATAGAAACCATATTCCCTATATTTTGACTAATTTGACTAGAAATATTTACATTTGACATAGTCGATTTAGTTCCAGATATAGTTAATGTGGGTATTAATTCACGGAGTGCAGGTGTTATTTTTCTATCTACAATATAGAATAAGTCGTCGCTATCGTCATAAAATAAATCAAAATCATTTACTCCTCCCATAGCTTCGTTCATAGCCTTGAGAAGTATTCTCAAAAAATGTACTATGTTGTTATTTTCGTTTTGATCAGAGTCCTCATTAGCTTTAGCGATCTTATCTAATTCATCTTTAAGGAATTGTACTGAAATTAGTATATTTAATATGTCATCTGTTTCTCCTCTAATTAGTCCTTGAGTAAAAGCAGATTCTACCTGTTTATGGAATCCATTTTTCCATATAACGCCTACTGGAAAAGCAGTTCCTTGTCCGTCTGGCCATTCTAAGAGCTTACCTTCGCTATCTCGTAATGTAGTCAATCGTGGTTTTTTCGGCAATACGCAAACCATAGGATTAATAGAAAAATGTTGATCTGTTGTAAGGTATTTTAGCTTTTTTTCATATTTACCGGTGTTATATTCGTCTTGATGACCGGTATAAAATTGTGTTAATTTCCTTCCTGTTGAATTTGTTCCTTTAGATTTAGATTTAGTACCATCTATTAAAGTAACGTAATTATTATAGACATCTAATATTACATGTAACGGTATCCAGAATTCATTAAGGTCATCATTATCGGTAAAGTTACTATCACCTTTCAATTCCAAGTCTTTCAATCTGAATGCAGCGAAGTCATTTAATGTTTTCCTGAAGTGTTGTGAAGAATTTCTAGCAAAGTTACCTTTAGTATATATGGGCATCACCTCACCCTCAGGTTGAAGTCCTGTAATATCTGCTTTATTTTCTTTAGCTATAGCTTGGTTTATCTTCCTGTCAATTTCTTGTTGTTTAGCAAGTTGTTTTCTCTTCTCTCGGTCTTCCTTTTGTTTTTCCGTAAGTTGTTCTTCTGGTATTAACGAACGATCTTGAATAAAGTTAGTTAATCTTAATCCTTCTCTATAATCATCAGCTGTGAAAGAATTATCTACCTCAATTTGAAACGATTCTCCATTTTGATCAGTAACTTTTATATTATCTCCTGGGTTACCTTCTTTAGAATCTGCTTGAGAAAAAGTTAGTCCATATTCTCCAAACTGCCTGTTAAGGTAAAATTCTAATTCTTCTTCCTCTAAGTCTGCAAACCCACTACTTCCTGTTTTTGTTGGTCCGAAAGTGTAGGTTTTACCATTATATACGAAAGAATCTCCGTTTCTTAGTTTTTCGAATTTTTTATTGAATGCATCATTTTGCATTGATATTTTCGCTTCTGCCCCTTGTGGGTCATCTAGTGCAGCTAATAGGTCTTCGTCATTACCGAACAGTACATCGCTAGTTGCTCCTCCGATTGCGTATCCTGCTACTACTGCTGCAGTGCCTGCACCACCAGGTAAAGTACTTAAAGCAGCAGCAGTTCCTAATTGACGTAGTTCTGTACTTGATGTTCCTCCGTCTACCCAGTATTGCATCTCAGTAAAAAGTTTATGGAAAATTGATTTTCTCTCTTCCTTACCTTTATCTTTCCTCAAAGAATTCATCTGATTTGCAGGATATACATTGGAAGGGTCGAAAGTACATGCAATAGACTCTAATACACTACCTTTAGCTATAATTTTTATCGTACAATCATAACCTCCCTGTTCGTTGATACTCCAGTTGAAATTAGATACATATCCAACAAATGAATCGTAATTATAGTCTGAGTCTTTTTTAATCTTAAGTAGGTCCTTCTCAAAAGTTAACATCGGATCATCAACACCGTCTCTTAAAAATTTCTTATAGGTTTCTATTTGCGTATTTAGACTCCCAGGGTTTTCTGTTGATTGGAGTTGTATGCTATGTCCCCATTCAAGTAATATTGTATATCCAGGCCTTAAATACAGAGCCTGCATAACCTCTAAATCTTCTAAAGTCCATACCTTAACATTGACTTCAGCTTCCCTCAATGTTCCGTATGTACCTTTAGATTTAACATTAACTGATTCAATACCCGGTGTTGGACGGAACCCTAAGCTTTCATAATTATGATAAGCACTATTTTTAATATCACCTGCTTTAATATATCCATTAGCATCAATATCTATAGGATTGTGTCTTTTCTTACTAACTCCTCCTCCTAAAGTTGTAGGTTGATCTGGGGTGCTTTGTTTTATGGTACCCCCCATAAGTACATTATTGTAAGCTAAGTTCTTATTACCAATTACCTCTTCTACTGTAAGTTTACCTGAAGCTAGTAAATTAGTTTCAGTATCTGTTAATGTATTAACACTGGATACCATTTTAGCCCATGCACCGTTGCTGTTGAAAAATAAAAGATGCTCTTTTGTTTTCTGATTTTGTGATACAAGTTTTTCACGCTCTATGAGTTGTCTAGTTACTCCTGAGTTTATTCCTCCTCCGATTACTTCTTGCGGCTGTCCTTGTGGTATATCTTTAGCTGTTTTTGACATTACCTAGTTTTATTTACTTCTTCAAATAGTGATATCGCTGCTGTTTTATCAGCAGGTATCCTTAACTGTACTCCTGGAGTTACGTTTAAAGATCCTTTTTGATAGTTATTTGCTGAAGAAATAATCCACCATAACTCTGAGTCTTTGTAAAACTCTTGTGCTAATGTATCGTACCTATCTCCAAATTGGGAAATAACATATACATCATTTTGATCAAGAGGAATATCTGGGTATATTACATTTCTTTTATATGTAGTACCTCTTGTTGTTTTGTTATCCGGTATTTTTTTAAATCGTCTACCCATCTTCTAATATAGTTATTATTTAGTTATTAGCAAACGGAAATGTGTTAGGATTTCCCTCCAAATCAGAACTAACTGGTGGAGGTATTGTTACTGGGTTATTTTCTTTCGCTTTTTTAACTTCTGTTTCTTTTTCTGTTTCAGCTTTTACTACTTCTGGTTTAGGTAAATCTATATAAGTCTGTTTATTTTCTGATATAGGTCTATAATTAGTTATAAGAGGTGTGATTCCTGTTTGTGGAAGGAAGTCATGTATAACTTTAAAACTAATCGAAACATCTAGTACATGAGGAAGAATTTGTACATTATCTTTTTGCTCTGGGTTTTGGAAAGATATCTCCCATGGGTAATCTTTTTGCCAGGTATATTGAACTGATTCTATTATACCAGGTTGTTCGTAGATATAATCCCCTACAGTCACTTTTGCTAAGGAACCTCTCATAAATCTCCCGTTATCCCCGTATGATGGTGCCGTAACAGATGCCAACGTTGCAGCTTTTCTATATAACGGCTTCATTTCCTCTTTTGTAGCTGCTGCTATTTTAAACCCTATATTAATAGATCTCTCAAATCCACTATAAGTGTAAAAACTATCTGCCCTACCTAAGTATTTATTAGTATTCCAAGAACCGGTAAAACTATCATCAAAAGTATCTAAAAATGCTCTAAAAGCAAGGTAGTATGTATCTTCAGGTGTCATTACCTGGAATTCTAGTTGGATAAGGTCTCTATTCTCAGTTATTCCATTTAGTGGCTTCTTCGATACATCTAACTTATTTAACTTATCTACTGCTTCTGGATCACTAGTAGTGTAGGATGTTCTATTTCTGTTAATCTTACCTTGATTTCCTAACCCTACCCTAGTTTCTTTGTTTATAAGTCTATTACTATAGTTAAAGGAATATGTATTCGTAGTTCCACCGTTAAACTTGTTCTTACTGTCATTAGATCTGAAGTCTTGTATTTGTTTACCGGAATCTATCGATGTAGTCCCTAATTGACCGTTGTATTGATTAGGGTCTTCTTTAGCTTGCTTAATAGTAGGTGAACTGCCATTAAGTCCATCAAAATTAATATTAGCTCTTAACGGAATACTTCCACCTGCACCGAATACTTCTGCAGATTGTACCGAGTTTATGTTACCTTTGGTATCAAATTCGGTATAAGTATTTCCATCTCGGTACTTGTTTTCAAATTTAGGATTTAATTCAGTTATATCTCCTAATACTCCTCTATTCTCTATACTCTTACCGTATACCGGGTTTCCTTTTAGATCTGTAGTATTAAATATAGGAGAATTACCATATAAATTTTCAGTATTAATAGGAACTCCTACTTGTGCAGCTATGCTGTTATTTTCTGTGCTATCTAAATATCTTGCACCTTCTACATCTATAAATTTCTGTTCAAATTGCTTAGGTAAACTAGTAATAGTACCTATACCTATTCCGTCTTCACCTGTATTTAAATCGATTAATTTTTTTCTATCCTCCACCGGTGCATTACCTGATGTAATATAGTCTCTAAATTTATCGTCTTCTAAATTAAATAAAGTTGTTATACCCTTTTGAGAAAGATCATCGGATGGTCTGGTTGGAGTACCTAATAAAGGTATTTTAGAACCTACTCTTGAATGATTAATATTATCTAAAGTACTTAATGCAGTTCTACCTCCACCGGCTTCTAACTGATTCTTATCAAATAATGTTATTTTAGAACGTTCTGGTACTGGGTCTGATATATCTCCAGTTATATTCTTGTTATCTTTACCGAGGCTTAGAGGAGTTAATGTTGTTTCTCTCTCAACTCCTTTTAATGGTATTGCAGAACCGGTTGATGCAAAAGTAATGTTGGATACTGTCGTATATTTACCTTTGGTTTTTTCTGAGTCTAGGTAAAACTTACTTATTTCTGTAGATTCTACTTTTATGTTTCCTTCTTCACCAATATGATTTCTACCTAAATCACCACGATTTGCTGTTGTATTTCTATCAGGTAATATAGAGTTGCTTAATAAACCTTGACTTGGTACTCTTTTTCCACTTAGTGCGTATTGAGATCCCTCTACACCTGCTGCACCAAAAAATCCAGAAGGGTCTCCCTCCTGTATATACGTATCTGTCCTAAATCCTCGTAAAAAATGTGTACCTGTACCATTTACCGGTACTTGTGCAAGAGTAGAACCTGCTACTTGAGCTACATGTTTAACAGTTCCACCAACTCTCCTAATGATATTACCTACAGCAGTTTTATCATTACCCTGTAACTTCCTTGTTAGTTCTTCTTGTTTAAGTAATGCTTCGTTAGATAGGTGTTTTAACCCAGGTTTATCTACAAGCATTTGTGTAATACGATACAAATCGTCTACTCTTCTCGATATTCCGTCAGTTGGATCACCCTTTTGTTTTGTTACATAAGGAGCCTTAGTCCCCGAATCCTCATATTTTAGAGAACGGAGTTTATCCATACGACCTTCATCAAAGTCTTTTCGTAAGTCCCTTATTATTGGCATACTTTTACTATAATGGTGGGTTATCTAAATATTTCCCTGGTGTTGCTCCATCTAAATCAAGACTTGATGGGCTTTGTTCGATAGCTGGTTGATTATTGATTGATGATTGATTATGTAGTTGTGAAGCTCGGTTTGCTCCTGCTCTCTGGTTAGGGGTTAACCCTTGCAATCCTAGAGAAGAATTTTGCAATTGATTATTTAATATTCCGTTAGCCATAATTATTATATTAATGTTTATTATAAATAGATGTTATTATTATTTGTTTACGAACCTGTTAATCTTGAAAATGATTTTGCCTGAGTTCTTCCTACTTTATCGGAATCAAGATATACATCACCGCCTGAGGATATAACTTCGATTAAAGTGTCAAGTTTGGCTTCTAATTTAGCAAAACCATCGCTATCTTCCCCTCCATCTCCAAACAAACCTCCTAAAGCTATGAGCGGTGTTGCCATGAGTGCAAATCCAGATAAGGCTGCCAATGCCGGTATTGCTGCAATTCCTGTTAGAGCTATTGCTCCTAAACCTGCTGCTATAGACATCAAAGCTCCTCCTAATAAGTACAGCTCCGGTAACATAGTTACTAATGTACCTAACTGTCCGAATATCGATACAAATCCTTGTGCAGCAAATTGTATACCTTTACCCATCATCAGTGCTCCTGCACCAATGAGTGCAAATCCTGCTCCTAATCCAACTGCCATTCCTATTAATGCAGCTAATCCTAAAGCTCCTACTCCTGATACCATTGCAGTACCTAAAGCTGTTAAAGCTGGAATTAGTGTAGTTATACCTGCTGCAGCCATTGGTGCTGTTACACCCATTAGTGCCATTCCTGCTGATGCAGGTATCATAGCTATAAATGCTGCTGCAGTTGCCAGTAGCCCTAGAGAACCTAAAAGTACTTTACCAGTTCCCATAGCTTTTAAACCTTGAGCTAAAGACTCCATAGAAAGGAGTAATTTAGGTCCACTAACTAACTCCATTAACTTGGCTCCTGCTATTCCTGGTATCATAGCTACTAATCCTAAAGATGCTGGTATTAGGTTTAAAGCACCGTATAGCACTTTCATACTAGCCATTCCTTTCAATCCTTCTGCTAAATTCTTTAAAAAAGTCTTTATATTTTTACCTGGTTTGACTGCTTTAGTTTTATCAGAAGCTGTTTCTAAACTATCTGTTACTTTTTCTGATACTGTGTCTTTTGCTTTATCGGATATTTCATCAACTATATCTTGATCCTTTCCGGTACCTTGATTAAATGCCTCTTTTATTTTTTCCCATTTTCCTCCTAACACCTCTTTAATTGAATCAAAAAATCCTTTAGAGTCTGGTGAAGTGATAGTTTTTATGAATTCTTTACTCCCTTTAAATATACTTCCTAATTTTCCTACTATACCGGTAAGGTTACCAGCTAATTTACCAGCTGCTACAGCTCCTAGTAGTATTTGCGGTACCCATGGTATGCTTAGTATATCACCAAAAAAATCTAATATTGGTGCTAAGGCTGATGCTATCTTTTCTAATGCTTTAGCAAAATTTTCTTGAGCAGTTATCCTCTTCATATCCTCTGCATTTACTCCTGCTGCAGCTGCTGCCTGTTCTTCTGTCATTTCAAGTTCTAATGCTCTCTGGTAAGCAACTCTAGCTAATTGGTCTCTGGTCATTCCTAAAGCCTTAGCTTGTGCTTCTTGTTGAATACGGTTCATTTTACCGAATTCATTTATATCAGATGAGTTCTTAAGTAACTCTTTTCCTAATCCCTCTAAGTCATTGTTTAATGCAAGTTCTCTAGCTTTAGCTAAATTAATATTTTTACCTGTTAGTAACTGTGCCTCTAGTTCACTCTGTATAGAAGAATCAAAATCCAATAGACTACTAGCAATATTATCTAGGTCTTTTATATCCATTCCTAATCTCCTAGCTGCTGCTGCCCCTTTGACTAACTCTTTTGTATTACCTGCAAAAGATGCTCTTATTCCTTCTGATACATTACCTATATCTCTTAATATCGCACCTTGAGAAACTGCTGTTCTATTTGCTCCGTTAAATTCTGAGGTTGTAGCTATTATGCTATCTGTTAATGCCTCTACTCCCTGGTTAGAGGTCTGTGCCATCATAGCTAAGTTTCCTGCTTCTCCTGCAGCTAACCCCATCTCTACTTTTAAATTAGCAGCTCCTTGTAAATTCTGTTCACTAAATGCATTTTGTGCATTAAAACCTACTTGTTTAGTTAACTCTGCTACAACTTCCATTTGATCACGGGCAGATGCTGCCCCGTTAAGGAATGTATCAAAGTTAGATGCTGACTGTCCTGTCAATCTGCTAATCTCAACTGATTGTTTATTAATTTTAAAAAACGTATCTAGTAATTTTAATCCTATAGATGTAGGATCCAATAATGCTTTTCCGAAACCTTGTAAAACTCTCTTTACTCCTGTAGATGCTACTTTCAGTTTATTCATAAAAGTAACGTTATTCCCCATGTCTTTTGCCATGGTTCTCATTTCTTCAGTAGCTTCACTCATTGCTTGGTTGAAAATACCGGATCTCATACCCAGTCTCTCCATTAACGCACCTGTACCGCCAACTAGCGCTCCAGCGACACCCATATTTTCGTTAATTGATGTCTCTAATTCTAACCTTTCTTTTGTTTTAGCTATAAGCCCTGTTAGTCCAACATCTTGTTCAGCATTAAACTTAGAAACTTCTCTAAGCTGCTTCATTCTTTTAATTTCAGCTTTTGACTTTCCTTTAGTATATTGAAGTTCTTTTGCTTCTTGTTTCGCTATCTGTGCTTGTAAACTAAGTTGTGCTTGTGATGCCTGGAGATCTTCTAGTTTAGATTCTAACTGTCTCTTACTTAAATCTGTTAACCCTTGGTAATCATTTACCATATCTCTGGAGATATTTGCTATTTTATTTTGGGCTTTAGCTGCAATACTAAGTGTACTGTTTTGCTTACTTAATGCAGCAGCATTCTGCTGTATAATATTATTAAGATCGGCAAATGGAGTTGAAAGGTTAGCTGCTTCACTTCTTAATTGTTCAACACGTTTACGTACTCTATCTACTTCACCACTTACAGCGGACGTATCACCTGCTAGTTCCTTAAATGCTCTATTTATTGCATTTATTTCAGCCGTTGATGCACCTAACTTTTTTAGTTCTTTGTTAAGAAATATTATTTCTTGATTTAAATTGCCGTTAGCCATTTATCAAATGAGTTTATTATAAATAGTCAAGGCCCGTAATTATTTACGAGCCTTTGTACTATATGAAGGTTTCTTAATAGTGGGACTTTTTAAGGTCTGAGATTTTTTATTTACTTTGTCGTATTCTGCTTTTTCTTTTTCATAATGCTCTTGCATTTTTTGAAAAGTAAAATTTCTAAGCCAAATAGGCATATTGTAAACTGTATCATAGTTATACCCTCCTTTTCCGTTAAATACTATTTCATGTATTTGTGTAAATATAGATAACCTATAGGTTGGCGTCAGGCCAAAGAAAGTTAACCCCGATAGGGATATTTACTCCTCCTTCCGGTCCATTCTCAGGGTAAAATTTCATATCTACATCTGGTTGAAAGTCTCTAAGGTAGTTTCTAAATGCTCTAGAGTCTCTTGCTAGGAACTCATTATCTACAAAGGATCTAACAGTGCTTCTTTCACTATCTCCATTAACAGCTATTATCATATGTTTTAAACGTGTTGATAATTCTGCTGATGATTCTTTGTTAATCTTCTTTAATCCTTTTACTTCTGAATCAATAGCTTGTTCATCACCATGTGATAGTAATTTGAAAGTAATTACTTTTTTGGTAGCCGGTAAAGTATAATTAAATGAATTTTCTGTTGCATTTTCAACATCTGGATGTAGTTCGCTGTTGTTAAGAAGAGACAAGTCTATATTCTCTTTTTCTCCTGCGTATTCAAATTCATAATCCTTACCGTATCCTAAAATACGTGCTGCAATTAAAAGGGCATTTTTATCACCTACAAGTAATTGGTTGTAATCAATTGTTTTATCAACAATTAATACCTGAAGTAATTTATCAATAACAATACCTTTTTCGATATAATTTTGATTGGTTAGAATATCCTCTTCTTTTGCAGTCATGTACTTCATTTCAATACTACCTTTAGCTAGAGGAGAATCCTGTGGGTAGAGTTTTCCTTTTGAAGGTAAATCAACTACCTCTGTAGGGAATTTTTGTGTTTGTTCCATAAATTTTATTAATTAAAACTAGTTCTAGATATAAATATACGAAGAATATTTTTTTAAAACAACTACTTTGTTTTTTTATAGTACATAAAGAAGATAGCTCTTAAGACGGGTTATTAATTATTTTTTATTAATTCTTTTTTCAAATTTATCAAATCTTGAATCTATTTGTCTATAAATTTCATCAATTTGATTTTGATAATCTAATCGTAAATCTTTAATTTCATTATTAAAATCTTTACTTAGTTCCTCTATAGTTAAATAACTATCACCTATAGATTGATTAATACCTCTAACTTTGGTTTTCACCTTAAACACTCCTATCGAAGCATACCCTACTAAGAATACACCTACTGTGGATAGGACACCTAAAACAAATTCTAAATTTTCCATATCTTGTTATTTTTAAAATGTCAAAGAACTATCCCTTTAAGTACTAATCAATAATATACGAAGAAATTATTTTTAAAACAACAAAAGCCCGAAATCAATCGGGCTTTCTTATATATTTGAGGCTGTGTTAATAATTCAAAACGCAATAATCCATTGCAATTGTCATTGATAATTCAACAGCATCTGGTGATGACCAATCAAAATCTCCTTGAGACATTGTTTTGATGAAAGCACCTTTGATAATCCATTCCGATACTACATCTCCTACAGGACCTAGTACATTAAGAGTTAAATCTTTTTTATAGAAGTCAGAATAACCAGCTCTACCGGTTACTGATTCATAAGATAATCTAGCCCATTCCATTACTGCTTGAGCTCCTGAAGGTGTGATTGGATCGTATAATGTCATGTCCATATCATTCCACATTCTCTTTCCTCTTATTTTACGGTAAGAGTTAATATGATCAAGAACCACTTCTCCGTCTTCAAAGCTTGGTGCTGATACTGTCTTTACCATGAATGATGGAATGTTATCCATGTACATGATAAATCTATTCTGTACCTTCGGTTCGAAGGCTCTAAACATTATTTCGTTTGGGTCTAATACTGCCATTTTATATATGCTTTATTATAAATATCTATTTTTAAAATTATCCTGCAAAAGTTGCTCCTGTTGGTTCAATTGTGAAGTCTAATACTATGAATTCTGCAGTTTTAGCTGGTTGAATAAATATCTGACCGATTAATTGATTTCTGTCTACAACATCTGCTGTGTTGTTTGTATCATCCATTACTACTCTGTAAGTATAAAGACCTTGTCTCTGTACTACTGATTCTAAGTAAGGATTTACTGTAGATAAGAATCTATTTCTAGTTGTTATTGTGTTTTGTTCGAATACTAAATTTCTAGATTGGTCTCCGATAAACTTTTTCAACTCAATTAATAATCTTCTTACGTTTACTCTATCTAAAGCTGATGCTTTAGTCTGTAATGTCTTCTGTCCAAATACAGAAATACCTTGTCCTGGGAAAGAAGCTATTGGATTTACTTTATTAGAATATAAAGTATCTCTCTGTGTTCTTGTTAATCTTCTTTCTGCTTGAATTACTCCTGTAATTCCACCTCTTACTAATCCTGCTGGTGCGAACCAAGGTGCTGAACTATTATCTGTAAAAGCATATACTCCTGGAACAACAACTGAGGCTGGTATCCATTCATTTTTACCTGATGCAGATTGAGTTTGTAGCCAAGGCCAATAAGCTGCTGCGTATGAACTATTAACAAGGTCTGATTGTCCGGCTGCGTTACTTACTGTTTCTCCATATCCTACTAAGTCTGTTACCGCTATACAATCTCCTCTAGATTCTGCAAGAGAGATAATGCTATCTACCTGTGTCTTATGTCCTGCAAATTTGTGGATTAAACCTGGTGCTGTAATAATATTGAATACGTAATCTTCAGTATTTTCTAATACTGAAATTATATTATCGTAGTTACCTCCTGTTAATCCTTGTGAATCATCTCCATTTATATCACCGAAGAAGTTAGCTGCTCTATCAGAAGCAAATAATGTTCCTGTTGCTCCATGGAATGAACCAGATTGTGCTACCGGTAAAGAAGCTGAGTAAGAAACGTTATCAGAATCTGTATTAACAGTTAATCCATCATTACCTAAGTAATTTAATGTTGGTGTATTCACTGCTGATACTCTAATATAGTTTGATCTATTTACATATTCTCCAGTAGTGCTGATGTAAGCAGGTGATTCTGAAGTATTAATTGATTTTACTTGGTTACCAATTACTTTCTCGATATAATTTTCTGAGTTAGGGTCTAAAGATAAGTTATTAAATGTTTCAAGAATAACTTTATTTTTAAGACTATCATTACCCTGTCTTATACTTAATGTGAATGTACCTTGTTTTTTATTAACATTAGATACTTCCCATCTTACATTGTCTGCTGAACCGCTTATTAGTGAATTGTCACTGTTTTCTGCTCCTGCATCACTTGCAGCTGTAGAATTATTGTACAATTCTCCTTTTCCTATAGTCTCTAATTCAAAAGAATTTAAAGTAGCTGTAGTTGTATTTGTACCTCCTTCTAAAGTAATCAAAGTAGAGTCTGGTGTTGCTCCTGCTGCTGAACCTGTTAGGAATGTAATTCCGTTTCTTGATGTTCCTGCAATCGCACCAGTTAATTCTAAAACTTCTGCTGTGTTATCAGCTGTTACTATTGCTGATAATGTAGCATTATTGTTTATTTCTGATGCTAAGTTTTCTGCAGTTTCTGTTGCAGTAGACCCTGTAGAGAAGTAAAAGGTGTTACTTCCTGGTACATCCGCTGGTATTGGATCATCTGATGCTATTAAGTCATAGTTTGTATCATTATATACAATACGGAATTTTTGTCCGTCTGCTGCTGCAGCTGCTAAAGTTCCTTGACTTGATGCAAAAGCATCTCCTGTAGTTGTAGTTGTGTTTGTAATATTTGTACTACTAGCTCTATCAAAAGGACCTGAAACAACTCTAGATACTAATACTGAATTACCTCCTTGTTGGAAGTAGTTTTTTACAGCAATAGAAGTTAAAAATTCATAAGAAGTAGATCCACTTGAAAAAGTAGTTCCAAACTGTCTTACATAATCATTATAAGAAGTAACCAATGTTGGTACTTCTACTGGTCCTTTTACTGTTGGTCCGATGATTGCTGCTCCTGCTTCTACAGGTGCTGGTTGGATAAATGAAATATCATTTTCTCTTGTGAATACACCTGGAGAGATAATTGTTTCTGCCATGTTTGATGAAGTTTATTTAAATGTCTTTTATAAATATCTGCTTATTTTCTAAACCTGTCATACTCTATACAGGTAGGTAGCTGTATATAAATAGGAAGGGAGGATCTAAAACCCTCCCTCTTTTATCCAATGTAAATAGTGTACCTATTCTTTTGCAGGAACTTCAGACTCCTGTGCAGTTGCTGTTTCACTAGGAATGAATTCTCCTTTCTGTAAATCAATTGAACCTACTCCATAGTTTTCCTGTAATTGGTTTACTAATTCAGATTCTGCTTGTTTTACTTCACTTAAGAATTTCTTTGCTCCCTCACTTCTCTCCTGTAAGTTAATTTCAAGTAATGAGATCTCTCCTAATTCTCTAACCAGTGCAGTATTCTTCTGTTGTAATTCCTGTAACTGGTCTAGCTCTTCCTGTTTTAATTTCTGGTTTGCCATAATTTCTAAAAAATTTATTTAATTAAATCGATTTATATAATACTAATATAGGTACTTAATAATTATTGAGCAACTATATCTTATATTTTTTTTATTTTTTTTATTATTATAAATTAAATCTATTTTTGTATGCTTTGAAGTTTTGTTTTACTTCTTGGGCTGTGAGTGCTCGGTTGTATATTTTTGCGACTGGGATTTTCCCGTTAGTCACGGAATTGTTACCTGGGAACTGTCCTATTAGGGGTTGTCCTGAGTAGTTAGTTGCTGTTGTGCTGTTGCCACTTTGTACTTGTACACCATTAATATACAGTCTTACGGTAGTTCCATCATCAGTCCCCATTATATGGTACCACTGATTAAGGTTTATCCCAGTTGTAGCTTCTATACTATATGCACCCGAAGTCCCATTATAATGATGTCTTAACCCTAATCGAGAATCAGGACCATCTAAATAAAATATCCAACCCCTCAAAGAGCTGTAATTGTTTACAATTACACTTCCGATATTAGTGTTAGAGTTATGTGAATTTAAATTTACTACAGCTTCAACGCTAAAATTATTGGGATCTGGGGTTTGTGTGAATCCTGTAAGTTCAATTCTATCATCCGTACCATCAAAAGTAGGTAATCCATCAGAATCAAATGATACATTAGATACGTCTATAGTTGTTGATTTGGTTAGGTCTATAAGTGATTGGGTTGAGGAGCGAGTACCTTCTACAAAAGGGGATGCTTTGGTCCCTACTTCCATTTGAGGGGCACAGAACCAAGTTCTACTCGAATCTCCTGTATCCGCCATACTAAAATTAAATGATAAACTATCTGATTGACTATTAGAAGGATTTAAAAAACTAGGCCATACTATTCTATGCCATTTATTATCGTTAGGCACTGTAATATATGAACCCCAAACTCTACCTGTTTCTGAGTTATTTGCAGTATAGAATGTAATTCTAAAATTAGAGTCCCTAGTTTTTACAAACATTGAAACTGTATATGTTGTATTTGGGGTTTGTGGGGCATAATCTCCATAAGAATACCAATAACTACTTGAACTACTTTTATTAAAACCTACAACTTGAGATTTTATTCCTTTGGGTGGTTTTATTTCATCATATTCTATGGCTGTTTGGTATCCTTTAGACCACCCAGTATTTAAATTAGTATTAGTAACAACATTTGTAGAAGCACTACCTTTAAAAAACCTACGTTTTTTATTTTTATGATCAAAGTTAGAAGAAGGGTTTGCACCGGTATCATACCCAAATACTAATCCATCTCTTTTTATGTGTGGTCCTGAATACATTATATATTAAATCTGTTTTTGTAAGCGTTGTAATTTTTTCTTACCTCGTCAGGTGTGAGTGCTCTACCATACACTTTACCAACATACACTTCCCCATTAAAATAATAATCATTATATATTGGTGTCCATCTACCCGAACATATTGGTTGAGTGATAAAATTAGGAGTCGCTGAAAGACTGTATGTCGAATCTGATTCTCCATTTATAAACCACTCTATAGTGTTATTAGATGAGTCGTATTTTAACACCGCATGAAATGGTACACCTATTTGAATAACATATGATGTATTTTTAGACGCATATTCTCTTGATCCATTTGTATATCCGATAGAGGCACCTAATCTATTTCCACTCACGTAGTTTATCCCGAAATTAGATTGTGGTGATTGGAAGTAGTGATTTGTTAATATTCCAGCAGGTGAATCGGGACCCCCGTTAGCAATAGCAACAACTTCCCAAGTCTGATCTCCCGTTATTAAAAAACTATTATCAGTTACAAAATAATCGTTTGTACCATCAAACGTAGGTTGTCCCGTTGAATCAAATGATACACTAGATACATCTATAGTTGATGTACGGGTTAGGTCTATGAGTGATTGGGTTGAGGAGCGAGTACCTGTTAAGAAAGGACTAGGATATTGAGAATTTTCGGCTTGTATATTATCCCAATATGTATCTTGGTTTTGTACTGAAGGATATAAAAAATAGTATGCTGTTGTATTAGAGGTTGCAGGAGATGAAGATCTAACGTATAAATACTCCCATCCTGTACCTGTATGAGTATTTCGAGTTTGAGCAACTCCCCAACTGTAATCACCACCATTATATTCTAAAGTTAGAATAGCTCCGGGGGTTGTAGAATAAACCCAACATGAAACAGATAAATATTGTCCTAAGGTTAAAGAGAGGGTTCTATAAACTCTTCCTGTTCCTCCTGTTCCTCTATTAATTTTAAGAGATTTAGTTCCTTTATATGATATTGTGGGTGATACTCCTAAATAATTACCGGTTCCCAATTGATTTAGGAAACCACAAGTATTCCCATCAGCTAAAGAATCAAAAGTAGGGTCAAATGAATTACTAATTAAGTTATTAGTATTCTTACCAGGATAAAACCTAGTAGATGTAGAATTATCAGCTACCCTATATCCAGTATCATACCCAAATACTAATCCATTTCTCTCTATGTCAGGTCCCCCAGCTGTAGCCATATCTTAAATCTCTTCTATTGGTGAGGTCCAAGCCTCAGTTGATAATAATTCTAAAATATCAGCATGATTATATTCTGTATATTCTTCAGAATAAATTGAAGGTCTTCCATACACTCCTGCCTCTATAGAGGAGGTTAACATTATATTTGGATCTTCTGCGTCTGGGTAATATTCTTCATATGAGGCTGTTACTTCATTTATCTCGTATTTTACAAATGTTTCACTACCGTCTACAGATAGACGTAATGAATCTGTATTTGATTCTAATACTTGATTAAAATCTATTGAGCTTGTTATACTTGTTGGAATGACCAACCATCTTCTGTTCTCAAACATAATTTATATTTTTATAGTCCGAATCTTGATTTATATGCATCGAAGTTTTGAAATACCTGTTCTTGTGTTAATGCAGTGTTGTACATAAGAACGAAATCCATCAAGCCATTCCAGTTTCCTCCTCTAGAGTTAGTTGCTCCTATATGTAAAGCATTACTATTTGATCCTATAGCTACATTAGAAGTAGCACGTTCATCTACTTTTCTTTGCCCATTGGAATCATGTAAATAGGTTTTTAATCCTGTTGAGGAATTCCTTTCATAGGTAACACAGTATATTTGCCATACATTCCCCCTATAGTCCCCTGTTGTTGATGTTAGAGAAGCATATAACGTATGTGCTGTTCCTGCTATACCCCACCTAGGACCATCAGTTCCATATCCCGTACCAAATACAAATCCATCATCTCCTGCCCATGCTCCAGTTGTTTCTTTACCAAAATTTGGATGATCTATACTACCGGCATCTTCAAAATAATGTGCCCACATCCAGGTACCGGTGTTTTCAGTAGGGACTGTAATGTTAACTGAAGGGAATGATATATAACAATTTCTAGTTCCTCCACCATTAAAATCTACATGATTGTTAATTCTAGTGATAGAATTAGCTCCAGTTTTAGTTCCTGTACCTTTACCTTTTAAGTCAGTATGAGTTGAAGAGGAACCATCCCAAGATCTTGGAGACATTCCATCCCAAGCAAATACTAAACCATCCCTAACAATATTTGGTCCTCTTGAAAATCCCATTCAATATAATTTAATTATAAATAACTTATTTAACTTGTACTAAAATACAGGCTATGTATTCAACCTGTATTATTAGTTACTTTAGATTACCTTAAAAAAGGTTTTCTCTAGACTTGTTTTCTTTTCTACTCCTCTACTTCAGGATCGTCAGCCACAGTCTTAGTTACCGAGGTTGGAGTTATCAGAGAGTTTATTTGATTCTCTATGCTTGTCTCTATGCTAGTAACTTCTTCAGTTCCCATAGCTGCTTTAACCCATCCAATAACATCGCTATGTACCACGCTATCAAATGATGTAAAAGAAGAAAGGTCATCTGTACTTAAGATCTGAGTTCCTATATTAGTACTAGAATAAGGATTTCCGTTATCATCTAATTGATCAGATGTTCCTGTTACTCTATAGTGTACATTATATACTACGTTTGATTCACCTCCATGTTCTGGGTAAATATCTACTGTTTTGCAATTCCAATTGTAAGTAATCATTGTGTTTTATTTTTATTATAAATATTAAAGTTTAGTATTTCCAAGGAGTTTTACGTACCTCCGTTTATGTTTACGTTATATTATCTACTCAGCATCAACTCCTTCATCTGGGTTATCTGATCCTGATGGTGTTTCTGTATTTAACCAGTCTAATTCTGTTACATCTTCGTTAGTAGGTACAACTTTAGCTTTAATACCTTTTTTAATAACTTCATTCATATGATCTACAGGGTGATTTGCTTTTGCCCACTCGATAACCATATCTTCAGTTAATGTTTCAATACTTGCAAAGTTTTCAGCAGATGGTGCTCCTACGGGGCAAGCTCCATTAAATGTGTGGGACTCTCCAGATTCCGCATCAGTACCTGTATAATCAAATTTAATGTGTGTAATCACATTAGACAATCCGTCTAGCGTTGGTGCTTTCTTTAAAGCCGTGATTTTCCAATTGTAAGTAATCATAATTATTTATTTTCTAATGTTTGTATTCTTGTTTCTAATAATTCTATTTTTTGTATTGCCTCTTTTAGTGCTGCTGTAAGGACAGGAATCACTTTACTATAATCTAGATCTTGATAAACAGGATTACTATTCTCATCTACTGCATCTTTTACTCCTGTTACAGCTTCTGGGACTACCTCT